>Ga0182021_10000239_pt1 | contig 55266 bp, 41 predicted proteins | sample 612E3MmetaG_FD_120493 | JGI IMG/M metagenome (GOLD analysis project Ga0182021, IMG submission 120493) | Permafrost microbial communities from Stordalen Mire, Sweden - 612E3M metaG (Illumina Assembly) | ecosystem: Environmental > Terrestrial > Soil > Wetlands > Permafrost | place: Sweden...
CAGCAAGATTACCACCTATACCGCGAAGTTTGACCTGACCAGCCAGCTGGACCGGTTCAACGAATTCAAAGGTGGTGTTGAGTTCGGCTACACGGACAACGCAGTCAACTATGGTTCCGTTGACCTTGTACTTGCCACAGGCAGATCACTGTCGCAATGGGAAACCTACCCCATCCGAATGGAAGCGTATGTAAAGGACAAACTGGAATTCGAAGGCATGATCGTTGACGCTGGCGTCCGGATTGCCATGTCACACGCCGGCGGAGAATGGTATGTCTACGATCCCTACACGCAGCTCTTCCGCGGCGCGCAGTCGTTCGGAATCGACACATCGCTGCAGACGCAGCCAACCAAGTACATCACCAACGTGATGCCCCGGGTGAACGTGGCTTTCCCCATTACGGAGAACGCAAAACTTTATTTCAATTACGGGCACTTCCGTTCGATTCCAACACCGGAGAATCAGTTCCTGGTCAGGCATGAAACCGCCACATCGAATATCGTCCGCCTGGCGGACCCCAATCTCCCGCTCGAGAAAACCGTAGCGTACGAGTTGGGATTTGAAAACAATATTGCGGACCAGTTCCTCCTGCGCATTGCAGCCTACTACAAAGATATCAGCAATGAGCGAATCCAATTCGAGTACATTGGCTACAATAACACGCCGGATTACACGGTCTCCACAGCCAATCTCTACGAAGATATCCGAGGCTTCGAAATCACGCTCAGGAAGAACCGCGGAAACTGGATTCAGGGCTTCGTGAACTACACGTACATGGTGAGCACCTACGGACACTTCGGATGGGACGTCAACTATCAGAACGCCGTCGACCAGCGAAACTACGAGCGCACCAACCCGGTTCAGACAAAGCCAATTCCCCAGCCGTATGCCCGAGCGAACATCGACGTGTTCACGCCGGAAAACTTCGGTCCGAAGATGGCCGGCATCAATCCTCTCGCAGACTGGCGCCTCAGCATTCTGGCCAACTATAGCGCCGGCTTCTACTTTACGTATGTCGGCGGTGGATCATTCCCCGGAGTTTCGAACAACCTCCAGTGGAAAGACCAGTACGGCCTGGACCTCCGACTGAGCAAGACCTTCAACCTGTTTGACCGGGTCAATCTCATGCTCTTCATGGATGTCAACAACGTTCTGAATCTCAAGCAGTTGACGACCTATGGATTTGTGGACGGAACGGACTACGACCGATACATGAAATCCCTGCACTTGCCGGATTCGTTCAATCAGTACTACGGAGACATCCCAGGGAACGACACTCCGGGTGACTATCGTGCAGCCGGCGTTGCGTATCAGCCCATGGTCTTCATGAAGAACCGTACTGAGGTTGCTACCAAGTATGCCTCGCCGATCTATTACGAATACACGAGTCAGACATACCTTCGATGGGTAAACGGTGCGTGGCAGCAAGCGGACCAGGCTGAAGTGGACAGAGTACTGAAAGACAAAGCCTATATCCACATGCCGACACAGGATTGGTGGAATTTCCTGAACCCGCGTGATTTTTATTTCGGTTTAAGAATGTCATTCGACGTTTTCTAGAGATGAAGGACCTTGCCACCAAGACACGAAGTCACAAAGCTCTGTTAAACGCAATTGTATTAAGATATTTTTCTTCGCGCCTTAGTGCCCTTGTGGCAAATACAGTGGGAATTGAAGAGACACGAAAATTCTTGACGTGCGTATCAGTATAATGAGGATCCTATGAACAAGCGTATGAAAATAACAACGATGTGCTTCTTCCTCACTGCGACAGCCTTCCTCCTGCTGGTCATGAGCGACCAGGCTCAGGCTCAGGGGCAGACCAAGTGGCTTCAGGTCGGTTCTCTTCATAATTGGTATTCAGAAAAAGGGTCAGAAGCGGAAGAGGGGAACGTTCTCGAACAGCAGTATGGTTTGCGTTGGCCGGCATTGGTGAACCGTACCGACGGTCAGGCTGCAAAAGGATTCTGGATCGGCGCCACAAATTTTACAGACAACACGGGCACTACCTGGAATCCCAAGGTCATCGTCGTCGGACCACGGTGGCTTGGCGACAATGAATTCTTTCCGAAGACGTTTGATGTGTACGCCCAGTTCGACCCGCCGCGGGTCTTCGTGGACGGCAGCCCTTCGTTCGCCAACCCGGAAGATATCAAAGCCGTGACTGATACGCTGAAGTCGGACCGGATGATCTACAACAAAACGACGACGGTTCTCGGCTTGACGATTGAGCGCAGAATCTACGCGTTCAGCCAGCAGTATCACGACAATTACCATATCATGGATTACACGTTCACCAACACCGGTAATCCTGATCTCACTCCCCCCCTCCCCGCAAAGACACTGACGGGAGTGATGTTCTACTGGCAGTTCCGTTATGCTCCGGGAGGACCCGGACCGGGATATGAGGTCAACAACTCCGCGCGATGGGGAATCAACTCCATGAACGATGCCCGGGGATTTGCACCCGACAAGAACAACAGTTTGATCCCGTCGTCCGAGAATGATGTCAAGCTCTTGTTCACATGGCTGGGCTTTCACAATGCAGCCGCCAAACCGGCTGCAGGGTCAGGGAGCCAGCAAAGCGTGAACACCTTTGACAATATCGGTGAGCCAATTTTCAACACAGGTATCTCGGGAGTGTCAACCTACATCCAAGCTGCAGACACCAACTGGCGGATCGCCGGTCCACAGATCGCCGGGAACGGCCCGATCTATGCCTCGAAGTCTGCCACAGACTTCTCGAACGACCCCAATCAGCCATCGACCACAAGTTTTCTGGCTTCTGACGCTCCGATGACGTCAAACGCCGACAAGCAGTTCAATCAATCTCAAATGAACGACCAGTATTCGAAGATGACAGAAGGACACGCTCCGCGCCAGGCATGGCTCGTTGTTCCTGACGGGAAATTTGACCAGCAGGCGGTGATGGGCAATATCGGCGACGGCGCTCCGGGCGGATGGTCGCATGGATCGGGCTACGGTCCCTATACGATCGCCCCGAACCAAAGCGTGAGGATCGTTTGGGCGGAAGGCGTGAACGGTCTGACATTTGACGAAGGCGTCAGCGTCGGCTTGCAGTACAAACGTGGAACGATCACCACTCAGGCTAAGAACGATTCCGTGCTTAATGGTCGACTGAGATTGTTTGAAACGATGAGACGGGCGGTCGCCAACTTCAATTCCGGCTTCAACATCCCCAAACCGCCATTTCCACCTGCAACATTCAACGTACGTGGCGGCGGCGACCGAATCGCCTTGACCTGGGATCCGAACAAGAATGAAACCGCAAATGGATTCGCTGGATATAAGGTATATCGTGCGACCGGCCGGGCAGACAGCGCCTATCACCTGGTCTATCAGTGCGGCGGGACGAAACCCAGCGATCCCAATGTGAAGTATGATGCAACCAAGACATACACCTTCAACGACGTCTCTGCCATCCGGGGAGTCTCGTACTACTATTATATCACATCGTTCGGAAACTCGTTTGCCGGCGATGCCGCTACGCGAACACCCGCGGCGCCTCAGGGACTTGAGAGCAATTTGTTCTACACTCGCACGTACGATCCCGCGACGTTGAAGCGTCCCGCCGGACCGCCACCGCAAGAAGCACTCGTAACGGCCGGGGTGTCAGCGATCAAGTCAGCCCCGGATACCAACAACATAGAGTTTGACTACGTCGACAACCTTGGCGGAAAAACCACGGGCTTCGTCATCACCAACGTGACCGTTGTACTGTTGAAGCGAAATGGGGAAAGGACGGTTATCGCTGCTCCCAGCACCGCAGTGCCGTTGGATTTTCACAATGCAGCAGTTGGAAGCAAAAAATTTGTCAAAATGGTTTTCGATACAACGGGAGTGGCATCGGTGGCCATCAAACTGCAGGCGTACGATGTCCAGGCACAGAGCGTGCTCCAAATGTTTCTGAATGGCCAGCGGCAAAATGTGCCGGTAGATATAGTAAACCCGTACTCGAAACCGAGTGACGCGATACGCATCGCACCCAACCCATACGTCATTTCATCCAGCGAGAACTCACTCAGATTCCCTAGTGAACCCGACAAGATTGCGTTCTTCAATATCCCGGGCAACTGCTTGATCAGCATCTACACCGAGCTCGGCGAGCTCATAAAGCAGATAGTTCACAATGATGGTACCGGTGATGCATACTGGAATTCCATCACGTCGGCAAACCAGGTCGTCGTGAGCGGTATCTACATCGTTGTATTTGAAAACAAAGACACTGGTGAGAAGACGATCAAGAAGCTCGTCATCGTCCGATAATAATCACACCACACACTTGATAGGCACACCTCATGCGTAAGAGCAGAATATTCTCTCAGTACCTCATCCTCCTCGCGATGATGGTCACGTTGATTCCATCCATGTCGAGGACCCAGGAACGGACCGATGCCAAGCTGGCGCAGACAGGATTGAAATTCCTGAGCGTCGGTCTGGGCGCGCGACAAGCTGCGCTCGCAGATGCGTTCACGGCCTCCGAAGGCAATTCGACCTCCATGTTCTATAATCCTGCCGGTATGGCACGTCTCGGCGGGCTTGCCGATATTTCCGTCGGGCAGGTGAACTGGATTGCCGACATCAAACAATCGTATGCCTCAGTCGCATTCAGCCCTGCCAGCGGTGACTACGGTGTGATCGGCCTCTCCTTCCAGTATTCAGACTACGGCGAGATCCAGTCGACGATCCTTGCGAACAACACGCAGGGTTACCTCGATGTCGGCTCCATTCACCCAAATGCCTATGCAGTTGGTCTTGGATACGCGCGGGCATTGAGCGACAAGTTCTCCGTGGGAGCGAACGTGAAGTATGTGCGTCAAGACTTAGGAGTGGGCGTGACTCAGGCCAGTCCAATCCTGGACCCAACCGGAAGCGTATCAGGCGTGTCGATTGATGCGTCGAACAAAAACGCTCTCGACGTGATCGCATTCGATTTCGGCTTGCTGTACCGAACCGGTTTCAAGAGCCTGACCATCGGCATGGCCGTCAGGAATTTTGCCCGTGAAGTGACGTACCAGAAGGAGAGCTTCCAGCTTCCGCTTGCCTTCCGCCTCGGAGTTGCGATGAACGTGTTTGATCTGACCGGATTCGATCGCGAGACACAATCTCTGAATATCACCGTCGACGCTGAACACCCGAGGGATTATCCGGAACAGATCAAAGTCGGCGCAGAATATGTTTTCATGCACATGATCTCGGCCCGCGTCGGATATATCGGCCCTGCCGACGAACATAGCATTTCCTATGGCCTTGGATTCAACTTGGCGATGGCGGGCACACAGTTCGGTCTGGACTATGCCTACACGCCGTTCGGGATCTTCAGCAACGCCCAGCGCTTCTCGCTGAGGTTTGGTTTTTAGGTTTAGTTAACTGGTTAATTTGTTAATTGGTTAATTAGTTGACTGGTCACCAATTAACTTGTCACAAATTAACTAATCACAAATTAACGATTCACCAATTAACCAGTCACGAATCGACAATTTCTAGCAGGTATTCCAATGCGTACTTTTCCACGAACAATAGCCTTCCTCAGTTTCGTCGCACTCGTCATCTTCTTCGTAAGCGGATGCGACAATCCGAAATCGGGAAGCCTCTATGATCCGAATGCCGCGAGCAATCCCGCGCCGACGATCACCAGCGTTTCGCCCGCCGGAACCGCGTTTGCCGGGATGGACACGATTGTGATCGCAGGGACGAACTTCTCTTCCGTTCTGGCAGAGAACACCGTCTACTTCAACACGACGCCGGCGACACTTCTCAAAGTGACATCCAGCCAGATCACACTTCTGGCGCCTTTGGTCGCTTTGGACAGTGTTGCCATCAGAGTCGCAGTCTCCGGCGCAGACAAATTCAGCAACACGTCTCTGTACAAGCTGAAGGCCGGAGTGGTCACATTCGGCGGTCTGATCGCCACCGAATTGGCGTCCGCAGTCACCACGGATGCAGCCGGTAACCTTTATTCCGGTTTCTCGTCTAGTGGGACCGAGGCGGGCATCCTGAAATTCGTCCCTGTCGGCACGCGATCAGCTTACGCCCCCGCAACAGCAGGGGTGGCAGCCTGGACAAGCCTGAAGATGGGACCCGGCGGACTCATCTATGGTGCCAGAAACGTCAGAGCCGTCTATTCGTTTGCAAAGGGCGGTGGCAGTTCGGCAGCACTCTTTGTGGCATTGCCGACAGGCACTTTCGCTTCCGATATCGATTTTGACCAAACCGGAAACCTCTGGATCGGCGGAAATAACTCCAATATTTATCGGATCGCATCGGACAAGACGGTCACACCGTTCCCGTTTGTAGGAGCGGTTCATTCGCTGAGGGTCTATAGTGGATACCTGTATTTTGCCGCCAGAACGGATGCCGGCGAGAAGGTCTGGCGCGCTCAGATATCAACAAGCGGCTTGGGAACCCCTGAAATTTACTTCGATTTTGGGGCCGCATACCCGAACAATTTACCGCTCGCAATTACTTTTTCTTCTGACGGAATTTTGTATATTGGGACAGACTCTCCAGATGGGGTTCTTGTTGTCAATCCCAACAAGTCGTTTAGCGCTCCGTTCTCTGCATACAAGAGCATCTACAGTCCCTCTTTCTTAGCATTTGCATGGGGAGCAGCTGACGATCTGTACGCCACTTCAACCAGCGGGATCCTGATGAAGTTTACCATTCGGGGAAAGAAAAGTGCTCCGTATTACGGCAGCACACTGTAGTCAACTGCAGATTTTGATTTTGACATAACGAACCCAATCCAAAGACGTTCTGTCTTCGAAAGGCAGGTGATTTCTTTTTCGATTCAACAGAAACTGTCTGCTTCAGTATAGTTACAGATCCACATTTCACTAACTCATAGGAGGCACAATGATGAAAAAGCTACTCTTCTTAACAATTTGTTTAGTGCTGGTCGTTTCGGTCGGCGCGAACGCACAATGGAAGTTCGCGAAGTATTTCCCCGATACCACCACCATTAAGCTGTGGCCCAGCGGCATCAACAACGGAATCGCCGTTGACCCGGCTGGCAAGATATGGATTCAATCGTACGCATATGCTTCTGGCGTCGATAGTGTTGGAACTGTGAAAGTGGGAGTGATCAATGTGTACAATGCCAACGGGACACTCTATTCAGGCATTGCCTCGCCCATCAAGATTCTCTCGGGCAAGGACGAAAAGGGAGTTGCGGTGATTGATACTCTCGCTGGCAGTGGATACGGTTTGATGGCGGATGCACAGACAGGAAACATTTTGTCAATCAAGCCAAGCGCCAGAATCTGGAAGATCGATTACAAGACGGGAAAAGGGATTGTGAGAAACCTCGCCCCCATCCCAGGTTATACAAGTTCGCTTGGCACTCCGATGTCCGACAAGTATGGTGAAGTGTTCATCGCTCCCGTGGTTCCTGGAAACGCAGTGGGAATCCTGAATTCCGACTTCACCGCCGCTGGAACCGTGTTAAATGTTACGGCTGGCTACGCTCGCTGCATCGCTGTGTCATCCGATGGTAATGATGTTTATGTCCCAGGATTCGATACCAAATTAGTGTATATCTACCACTCTGATAACGGATCTCTTGGACCATATGTGAAGAAGGATTCCGTTTTGAAAGGGTTGGCTATCGAATCAATGACATGGCAGCCCAAGACCGGATACCTCTGGGTAACCTCAGGCAACATCACCTCCGGCATGCCAGATGCTCCGTATGTTGGTTACAGGTGGTATGGATTCAACGTCACCACGAAAAAGGTCGTTGACAGCATTGCGCTGTACGATCCGATGATCCCAATGTATGGCACAGATCCTCGGCCTCGCGGCATCGCCTTCACGGCGAATGGTGACACGGCCTACACGGCATGTTTCAACGGCACGATGCCTTCTTGGGTACAGGTTTATACCAAGAGCACAACGTACGTTGAGCCGGTAAAGGGCGTCGTCCCGACTGACTATACACTTTCCCAGAACTATCCGAACCCCTTCAACCCGTCAACGCAGATCAGCTTCTCGATCATCAGGTCCGGCGCGACGACATTGAAGGTCTACGATCTTATGGGACGTGAGGTTTCGACGCTTGTGAACGAAACGCTTGCTCCGGGTGCCTATAGCGTGAAGTTCGATGCGACGAAGCTTTCTTCCGGCACATATGTCTATGTTCTGACGTCTGGCGGCATGAGACTGACGAACAAGATGATGTTGCTGAAGTAGTGTAAAGAGAATATCGAGTAATGAACACTGAATGATGAATGGAGAAGTGGGAAACCACGCGTCGTAATTCAAGATTCGATATTCGATGTTCGACATTTGAAAAGCATCCCGGCTGCGCAAGTCGGGATGCTTTTTTATGTACTCGAAGAGAATATCGAATAATCAACAGTGAATGATGAATGGAGAAGTGGGAAACCACACTTCGTAATTCAAGATTCGATATTCGATGTTCAGTATTCATTCCCTTCCGGGACATGGTCGTTCTGCAAAGACAATTCGCTTCCTTCCTCAGAATATCCCTCGTAATTTCAGCCTCACGCAGACATTTTCCAAGAGGCGAAAATGGCCCTCGAAATCAAGAAGCCGGTATCTTTTGACCTAGAGGATAGGCTGATAGATTTCGCTGTCAGTGTAGTGCGATATGCCGAGGCGATTCAATCCACGAAATCATGCAGCCATCTTGCATCTCAACTCATCCGTTGCGGAACCTCACCAGCCTTGAACTACGGAGAGGCTCAAAGTGCTGAATCACGATCTGACTTCATCCACAAGTTGAGAATCATTCTCAAGGAACTTCGAGAAACACGTATTGCAATCAAGATAATCGCTCGCACAAGTCCAGGCGGCCATGAGAGCAACTCCAATTTGCTGGTTGCAGAGTGCGACCAGCTAATATCGATTTTTGTGAAGAGCCTTCGAACCGCCGAAGCCAATCGGGCAAGAGAGAAATGAAGCAAAGGTGCATCCACGATTGGCCAGCTTTCATCATTTTTCATTCGTTATTCGATGTTCGATATTCTCGTTTCCGGCAAAGCCCCCAACTTTTGCTGTTGACATCCCTCCCATCCTTCTCTATATTTATCGCCGAAGGAGAAGAGCACGTTGAGTGATGGGCGCTCCATAGCTCGTGCTGATGTCCATCCTGATGCTAGAGGTGGTACCGTGAACACCTTTTGCCGTTCAACCAGGCTGTGCCGGAATCAGGCGAGCGTTGGTTCACCTCGTACTCCCCTTTCTTCTTCGCTTCATCCGTAGTTCGATATTCGTCGTTCGACATTCATCATTCCCGCCCGCCTGACCGCTGGCGGTCGGGCGGGGGGGATATTGTCGACGCTCAAACAATATCCAATTTCGAATTCTGAATGAACAAGATCGAAGTTGACCACGCACCAAATCATCCTAACACCCATGGGGTTGGTATGAAACGCTTAAGCTCAGCCCAAAGACTCTCCTCCGTACTCCCGCTACTCACGCTTATCGTTGTGCTCACAGCAACAACAGCTCTTGGAGCGAACGGCAAGATCAGCGGACGCGTGGTCGATCGCGAAACGCGCGAACCGATACCGGGGGCCAATATCATGATCACGCATCTGATTCTTTCGGACGGGAGAGAAGCCCCCTTCGATCACCCGGTGGGTGCGGGCACCGATCCGGCGGGATACTACTTCATCTTGAACATTCCCCCCGGAACGTACATCGTGAAAGCGAGTGTCATCGGATACGGCCCAGTCGTCCAGAAGGGTGTCAGGGTCGACCTGGATCGGACGATCACCGTCGACTTTGAAATGACAACCTCGGCGGTCGAGATTGAGGGGGTCGTCGTGACGGCACGACGCGAGACCATCAAGCCCGATGTCGCCGGTACTCAGGAAGTCATCATGACCTCCCGATTGGAACAAATGCCTGTCAACAGACTGGATGAATTCGTCAGCCGGGTGAAGGGCGTGCAACTGGTCAGCGGCGCCGACGGCAATGGACTTAGCGTCCGCGGCGGATCGATTCGAGAGACCGATGTCCGGATCGACGGAATATCGCTCCAGGATCCCCGATCGGAAAACTCCTACCTGGCGTTGAACTCAACAACTATCGAAGAGATCCAGATCCTCACCGGAGGTTTTCAGGCAAAGTACGGCGGCATCCGATCAGGATTGCTCAATGTTGTGACAAAAGACGGTCATCGCGACCGTTACACCCTCGCCCTCAAGGCCGATGTTGCCCCGGCGCAGAAAAAGTATTTCGGCACCAATCCCTGGAGTGACGATTCGTGGATCTACAAAGTGTTTGCCGGCCCGTACGCCTTCAGCGGCGTTCCAACCGGCGATACGACGGTACCGGTGGAGCTGCGCGCCTTCCGTGGCTGGGCAAGCCGATTCACACGGCCGGCAGGCCTCGATTCGAATCAGAAACTCGCGCTCTGGAAAGCCCAGCACCCGCAATACAATTTTGCTAACAAACCCGACATGTTCTTCGAAGGCAGCATCACAGGCCCCTTGCCCGGTGCTGAGATCCCCATCTTCGGCGACTACGCCGGACGAACGACATTCCTGCTCGGTTTCAAATACGAAGACTCGCAATTGGCATTCCCCGTCGGTCCCCGAAATGACTATCTCGATTGGAATGCTCAACTCAAACTCACTTCGCAGCTCGGCGACAATACTAAGCTTTCGATCAACGGACTCTACGCGAAGGTGCAGACTGCCAGCGGCGGCCAAACGACGAGCTACGGAGGAGCACTTGTTGACCAATCCTCCAGTTTCGGCTTCCTCAACGGGACAGGCTCTTCTGTGGCAAGACAAGCAAGTCTGCTCTCAGGCGACAATATTTGGCAGATATTCAACAAGAGTCGGCTCCAATACTATGATCAACAATATTTTGTCGGCGGAGCGAAACTGACTCACACGCTTTCCGCAAACGCGTTCTATACTCTCGATCTCCAGGTCGGCTACACTGATGAGCGGTTGCGACCATTCTCCTTTACTCCGACGTCGGCCGATTCCATTACATTCATCGGTACCAACGGCACGCCACAGGTATTCCTCAATGGCCCTGCGCTCGGCTCACCGAATGCCTCAACGAACTTCGGGTACGATGCATTAAACATGTTCGCCCTCTATGGAGGCTTGCAGCGGGTCGATTCATCCAATTCGCTCGTCGGCCAATTCAAAGGGGACCTGACGGTTCAACTCGGGCGGCATCACCAGGTCGAAGCCGGGTTCTCCGCTCGGATCGAGCGAATCTTCGTCTACACCGGGACATGGCTGCAGTCGCAAATTTCGTACACTCCTGACCTGTGGCAGTACTACACGGCCACCCCGTTGGAAATGGGCTTGTACCTGCAGGACAAGCTTGAATTCGAAGGAATGATCCTGAACGCAGGCGTCCGAGTCGATTACCTCAATCCGATGAAAGAGGGCTTCGACGCATCGATCCCCGTCGATGAGGATTATCGAAAGCTGTACAACAGTGTCTATCAAAATCTCGGTGGCACATGGGGTGGCTACGACCGTTGGTTGCTGTTCCGTGATATGCTGGACAACCCACCTGGATTCCCCAGAACACAGAACCGCGTGCAGATCTACGCCTCACCCCGCCTCGGAGTCTCCTTCCCGATCACGGAGAGCAGCAAGCTGTATTTCAACTATGGTCACTTCTACCAGCGGCCGGCGATTTCATTCATGTACGACATGACCGTCGACCAGGCGGGAGTGACCGTACCGACACCAAACCTCACCATGGGCCGCACGGTTTCGTACGAATTCGGATACGAACAGATGTTTTTCAACGATTTCCTGTTTAACGTCACGGCGTATTACAAGGACATCCGCAACGAGCCGCTCAGCCGCCAGTTCATCAACTACTACCATGACGATATGGTCACCGCATACTTCCCGGACGCTTATAGCGATGTCCGCGGTGTCGAGTTGCGCCTCGAGCGGCCGGTCGGAAGCTGGGTGACGTTCAACGGAATGTTGGACTATATGCTGCAGAGCGCCGGACAGTCCGGACTTGCCCGCGTATACGAGAATCGACTGGAAGCGAAGGACGAGCTCCGTTCGGCGAATCTTACAACGACGGATCCGCTTCCGCGAGCGAACATGAATCTCAATATCCACACTCCGTACGATTTCGGCCCGGAAATCGCGGGGATGAGAGTACTCAATGGCATCTATCTAAACTTCTTTTTCGAGTGGCGGTACGGCGGTCGGCTCCTGTGGAATCCGCAGGAACCCGACGTCAAAAACCGAATCTACGTCGATGTTGTGGACTATTGGAATATCGATTTCCGGGGATCGAAAGCATTCAGCATAGGTCCAACGAATTTCGAATTCGTCGTTACCGTCAAGAACGTGACCAACAACAAGTGGCTCGTTCCCGGCAATATGCTGAGAACGCAATATGATGACTACAAAGCATCGCTCCGATTCCCCTTCCAGGGCGGGAGCGATAAATGGGGGCAGTGGAAATCTGATGACGGCCATATCAAGGTCGGCTGGTGGGACGCTCCGATATTCCTGAATCCCATGCAGGTGTTGGTTGGATTGAGGCTGAATCTTTAAAGAGCTACTGAAAGTCCATGTCATCGACTGAAGTCGACGACTACGCAAAAACGAAACCCTTTGGGTTTTTATCTTGTGGACTTACAGGATTTCTCAGTCGCTTCCTGCCCGACTATGCCTGCAAGATCGGGTCGGTCACGCGGGCGCTTCTTCGAAATGACATGGCGTTTTTATTGTCATTTCGAGTCTCCGCTTCAAGGAGACGAGAAATCTTGACTTTGGCTGAACAAGCTCAAAGAACAAGTGATGTGTCAGAACATCCGCCGCAAAGCACGGTCTTTTCCACGCAGAGCGTGGGAACGAGGAGGCAAAAAATGGTAGGTCACCCCTTCGTAGGAAGGGGTCCAGTACAAGACTTCGTGCTTTGTTCCGGATTCCCCGCCTCGCCAGTGAGAACCAACAAGGCGGGCAGGCCGCGTACGCGGGAATGAATAAGGTCTTTCTTGATGAGATTTGCAAAACTAGGATCGTAACTCTCTAGGATGAAAACGGCTCGGATCATACTTCTCTTCCTTCTGACCACTTCGCTCGCTTTTGCGCAGTCGAAGCTGGTTGTTGGTTACTATCCAAGCTGGACGAGCAAAGTGTCATATCCATACACATCCATTCCATTCAGGAACCTGACACACATCGCCCATGCATTCATTTTCCCACAAAGCGATGGGACGCTCGACTTGACCGGATTCACCTTCTATCCCGAGCTGATCCAGGCGGCACATCTTAATGGCGTTGGCGTTGTCATTTCTGTGGGAGGCTACGACGTTGCCCGCACCCCGCGCTTCGCCCAGGTTGCTGCAGATCCGGCAGCTCGTACACGATTCGCCAATGCACTCAGAGATTTCTGTGTCACGTATCAATACGACGGTGTGGATATCGACTGGGAGTATCCCACGGCAGGAGGACGGGCAAACACGACACTGTTCTATCAAGCGCTGCGGACTGCACTTTCAAGCGCCGGCATGCCGCTGACACTCAGCATTGCGGGGGGGTCCACCGACGGGAACGCGTATGACTGGACGATCATGAACGGCCTCCTCGATTGGGTCGGCGTGATGACGTATGATTTCTACGGCAGCTGGTCTCCATGGAAAGCAGGTCCCAATTCTCCTCTCTACGGGAGTTACGACGCCTCCTCCACGGGATCCATCCAAGCGTCCGTCGCAGACTACAGGAGCAAGGGCGTTTCAAGCTCAAAACTCCTGATCGGAACTCCATTTTATGGATGGCAATTCAACGCTACTTCCGTTTACGGTGCGTGCACCACTGCCTCACAGAAGTCATACAGCGCGATCGCCCCGCTCACACAACAGGGCTGGACCCGCTCAGTTGATGCGAAGGCACATGTTCCTTTTCTCGTCAACTCCACTCAAACCTCGGTTGTCAGCTACGACGATTCCATCTCCATTGGCGAGAAGATGAAATATGTGAAGGATCAGGGGATTGGGGGCACGATCATCTGGGCGCTCGGCCAGGACACCGGACAGCAGTCGCTTCTGCGCGCCGTGAGTCTCGGCCTGGGCCTTACGACCGGGATTCCGGAACAACGGACGGAAAGTGTACCGCGCAGTTTTGAACTTCTCCAAAACTATCCGAATCCTTTCAACGGCCAGACCCATATCCGATACGTCGTTACGAATGCCGGCAGATACTCACTCCGCGTCTACGATCTTCTTGGGCGTCAGGTGGAGAAGCTTGTCGACACGGAACATCAGCCCGGAAGCTACCAAGTATCGTACTCTTCCGAGAGTCTGCCAAGCGGAGTCTATGTGTACAGGTTAAGCGGCGAAGGTGTCACAGTGATGCGAACGATGATTGTCTTACGATAGGAGTCACTATGAAAAGCATTCTTCAATCCTTCATGATCGTAGTTCTTCTTCTGTTTGCCGCCACAACTCTCCTCATCGGCCAGCAGCGGAACTACGATCCGTTTCCGATGATGATCGACGTCGGCAACTTCAACATGAGCATGAACAAGCTCAACGGCGAAGGAGGCCTGCAGTCGCAATTCAGCTGGATGCTTGTCGGCGCGAATCCGCAGAAAACCGAGCTCTTCTACTGGCCTCAGGATCGATGGCAATCGAATATGCTCTATCAGATCCTCAATCCTCTGGTCCTCGATGAGAATGGGATCGTCGATGAGTTCGGCGCTCGCCAACCGATGTACACTCGCGGCTCAGCATTGACCAATCCGGGAACGAATGACTGGTCGATGGAAGTGCGTCGTTATCGACCGCCAAACATCATCGTCGATGGAGTGCAACTTAATCCTCCCTATCGATGGAACGTCGATCCGACGTTGAAATCCGATATCAAGATCGAGTTTGAAGATATCTGCAATCAGTTTGGAATCCGTAGCCACGTGGAGGTCTACGCATTCAGCAATCCTAAATTCGCCGACTGCTTCATTTGGAAAGCCACGCACAAATTCACCGGAGAGGTCAAGCGACCACTGGAGGCAACGAGTCCGAGAGACACGCTCCCAGACCAAACGATTAAGTTTTGGTGGCCGATTGCCTTCAGTTTTGGCCCTTCGAAAGCGGGCGAATACAGCACATTTGGCGGTTTTTCGTTCGAAGGTGAGGATGACCTTGACAGTTGGATAGTCCGACCGTCGGAACTTGTGAAGAACCGGACGCGTGATTCTCTCTACATCGCATACTATTGGGATAACGTCTATCAACAGGCACAGGTCTTCGCGAATGGTTCAAAAGACGATTCGGGAGACCCAGATCGCGTAACCGGATCCCTGAACTCACCGCAAATCCCGGGATATGCCCTGCTCTATGCCAGCAAGGCCTATAACGATGTTACCGATGATCGAAAACAGCCATACGCTATGCCGCACGCAAGCATCACGCTCGACCTCTGGGGTCGTAGAGACGTCGGTCTGCTCCAAACCTATCGCGGAGATGACAGCCGCGGCCGCTTCCCTCTCGATGCAATCTCTGCCGGTCTCTCGACCGTGCCGCAAAAGGGACCGATGCGGTTTATCACTGTCGGACCGTATCAACTGACGAAGAACCGGGCAATCGGGCGGTATGATTCAGTGACGTTCGTGTACGCCGTCGGAGCCGGCAGCATCGGCTGGAAGGCGGCGGACTCCATCGGGCGCGCCTGGTTCAACAAACAAATTACCGACCAAGAGAAGGACGCATGGATTCTCAAAGGACGTGATTCTCTCTGGAGAACGCTCGACAGAGCAAACTGGGCGTGGGACAGAATCAGCCACGGCCTTGCGGTGCCCTCTCCTCCCCCGCCACCCGACATCAGCGTCACATCCGGGCCCGACCAGATTGTTGTCCAATGGTCTTATCCGGATCCGGGGTACTTCAAGGATCCCGAGACCGGCACCGACGATTGGTATTCATGGCGTGTCTACCGGAAGAAGGGAGCGTACTATGTCGGCGATCCCCTTGATCAGCGGAGCGGTGCTCAATGGGAACTCGTGTACGAAACCCAGGACCGCACCAAGAATTCCTACACTGACAAATCCATACAGCGTGGTGTCGACTATTACTACGCCGTGACGGCACTTGACAATGGCACACAGAACACGAGCGGTCTCGACATGGGGGTGAAGCTCGAAAGCTCACTCTACGCAACGCGGTCACAGCTTCCTGCGACATCGTTCAAGCCAGGGCTTAGTGAAAGCAGCAAGGTTCGCGTCGTACCAAATCCAGCAACCGTTGCAGCCGGCGGTTTGGGATTCTCCGGGACACCGAACAAGATTCTGTTTGTCAATCTCCCTGTCAGGTGCACACTGAAGATTTTTACGGAAACGGGAGATCTCGTCAAATCGATTTCACACTTTGGGACCGCTGATCATGAATGGGATCAGCGCACAGATGACAACCAGTATGTCACAAGCGGCATCTATATTCTTGCCGTGACAGAGTGTCAAGGCTTGAATGGCGAAAACCTGGACAATCAGTTCGTCAAGTTCGTCCTCGTCCGTTGATGACAGCTACCAAAGATACCTCGTCGGCTTGTAAGACACGTGGTACGGATGATGTTTTGAGTTTCGGATTTTTCCTACGGAGGATGCAATGATTAAGCGAATAGCTCCAGCGATCTCCTTCTTCCTTCTCTTCTTCGCTTTCAGCGCAGAAGGTCAAATCGTCAAGAAGGCGCAGGTCGGTTTCAGATTCCTGGAGAATCCTGTCTCAGCCGAAGTCGTCGGAAGAGGGACGATCGGCGTGACGACAACTCTGAACTCAAGTTCGATTTTCTGGAATCCCAGCCAGCTCGGCTGGATTACGACGACGGCGGATCTCGGCGTCAGTCACACCACGGGAATCGCCGACATCAACTACAATGCGGCGTCTGCGGCGATTCGTCTCGGCAGCTTTGGTGTGCTGGGCCTGAGTATCCTGTCGATGGACTACGGCACGTTCTACGGAACCCGGCTCGCTGCGAACGAGCAGGGATATGTCGAGACGGGGACGTTTTCCCCTTCGGCGTATGCAGCCGGAATCGCCTTCTCGCAAAAGGTGACCGACCGGTTCTCGTACGGCGTGCATCTCAAATACGTCAGCCAGGATCTCGGTGATGCATGGGTCGCGCCGACCGGCAGCAGCCTTACAGACGCGAATCTTGCCATCAGCACTCGTCATTACGCCCAGACCGGCCTTGCGATGGATATCGGAGCCTACTACGATTTCTTGTACAATGGCATTCGGTTTGGAGCCACCCTTCAGAATATCTCCCGTGAAATCACCTACGAGAACGAGCCGTTTCCAATGCCGTTTGCCGTGAGTTTTGGGGCAACGGTCGAACCGTTGCGGTTCTTCATGGATAACCCTCAGGATGTCTTCATCTTGAGTTTTGAATCCCGACATCCACGCGATTTCAATGAGAAACTCAAAGTGGGGGCCGAATATCATTTCTTCGACACCTTCATCGCGCGCGCCGGATATGCCACAAACTACGACGAACGAGGGTTGACTGCCGGGATCGGCATACGCTATAACGCGGGCGGGCTCCCGGTTCGTGCAGACTATGCGTACCAGGCGTTTGGCATTTTTGGAGCCGTGCATCACATTTCACTGGGCATCAGTTATTGACATCCGCAGGAACGAACATGAACCTTTCCAGCACTCCATATTCAGATGCGGCACGAGAGGAACTTCTGGCGCTCTGGTCCGCCGCCCTCCCTCTGGATGCCGTTACGCTCGACACACTTGAGACACGTGTACTGCTGGATGAGAACTTCGATCCAGAGACATTTCTTCTTGCCCGTTCGAACGGCGAGTTGGTTGGCTTCGTTCTCGGTATCCACGCGAAACGGATGCCGTTGGGCGATGCCGATCCGGCTGGTGACCGGTGCTGGATCACAGCGCTCGGAATTCGCCCAGGCCATGATGTTCGAGCCATCGGCACATTCCTTCTTACAGAAGCAGAGAAGCGGTTGAAGGCTCTTGGAAAGCACGAGTGCAGGGTTGCAGGTTATCCTCCGGGATATTTCACACCGGGGATCGATCTGCGTACATACGGTCCCTACCTCGAGCTCTTCCAGGCAAACGGATACACCGTTTTTCATGAAGCGCTGAGCATGGATTCATCGATCGCCCTGTTCACAGTTCCTGAAAAGACCGTCCAGATCGAGCAGAAGCTGAAGGGTGACGGGATAGACATCCGATTCTACCATCGAAACGACCTCGTTCGCTTCATGGAGTTTCTCGAGAAATCCATGCCTTCCGATTGGGTGCGCGTCGAGCGGCGCAATCTCAGGAAGATCGTCGAAGGCGGATTTCATCCGGAACAAGTCGTCCTCGTCACAAAGGGAGACGAAATTATCGGGTACTGTCAGTTTGAAGGATCACATTTCGGACCGTTCGGGGTGAGCGATGCGTACCAGGGAAGGGGCATCGGAACTGTGCTCCTCGCGCGGACACTCGAACGAATGCGCCAGGAAGGGCACCACGACGCGTGGGTGATGTGGACCGACGATCTTGCGGCAAAGGTCTACGGCAAGTTCGGGTTCAAAGAGACGCGGCGATTCGCTTTACTGAAGAAAGCGTTCTAGAAGTCGGTGATGGACTAGTATTGCAACGCGAACCCGGAGGGTTTAGATCGTTTATCGTCGTCGACTTCAGTCGATGACGAACCGGAACATACACTATCCCAAGATTCGAATGACACAGGAATCACAGAAAACCATTCTCGCCATCGGCGCACATTGCGGCGATGTGGAGGTCACATGCGGAGCCGTCCTTGCAAAGCATCGCAAACTCGGGGATCGCATCGCCATCCTTCACCTTACCCTCGGAGAGGGCGGCAATCCCAGCATGACCCCTCAGGCGTATGGTGAGCAAAAACGCCGCGAAGCAGTGGCCGCAGCCAGGCTCATCGGAGCCGAGGCGATCTTCGCTCCCTACCGGGATGGAGAGCTTCCAAACACGGAAGAGGTACGACGTTATGTTGCCGATATCATTCGACAGGTGAAACCGACCCACATTATCACTCATTGGCGGAACAGTATTCATAAGGATCACGCAGCGACCCACGCGATCGTCAACGATGCAGTACTGCTCGCCTCCCTTGAGGGCGTGGTAACATCTCATCCCCGGCACAGGGGGATTCGTGCGATCTACTACGCTGAGAACTGGGAAGATCCGGAGAATTTCAAGCCGTACCTGTACGTCGACATCTCTCAGGAACTGGAAGCCTGGAAGGAGGCCGTGACACAATATCAGTTCATCAAGGGGGGAATATCCTCCTTCCCCTATCTTGAATACTATGAGGCACTGGCGCGCGTTCGCGGAGCCGAAGCCGGAAAGCGTTTTGCCGTTGCCTTTGACATCGACCCATTCGAGAAGAAACGCACCGTTGAATCACTTCCCTAGTCCGGGGTGGTATTCAAGACAAGAGAAAGTTCCCATGCCGACTTCCATCCGTAACTACCTCGCAGAGGATGAGCACGCCGTTCTAGCTCTTTGGAACCACTGCCTCCCGCGGGATGAGATCAGCCTGAATACATTTCGCCGGAAGATCATCCTGGATTCGAATTTTGATGCCCGCGGATGTTTCGTCGCCACGTCGAAGAAACAGATTGTCGGATTCCTTCTTGGACTGTGTCGCCGATTTCCGTATTTCGATGTCGGTATGGAGTCAGATCGCGGTTGGGTAACCGTGTTTTTTGTCCATCCCGAGATGCGCCGCCAGGGTATCGCGTCACAGATGATGGAGCAGGCCGAACGGTTCCTTGCCAAGGAGGGGGTGAAAGAGGTTCACGTCTCAGATTATACACCCAACTACTTCCTTCCGGGCATCGATCTCGATGCGTATGCCGATGCCCATGAATTTCTCCGGGATCGCGAATACAAGAAGGTGGAAAGCGTCTACAGCATGGGTCGCTCACTCGTCGACTTTTCCATTCCCGAAGGAATGGCTGAACGATTCCGTCAGCTGGAAGAAGCCGGATTCTCTGCGAAAGTGTTTGAACCGCGTGACACTCTCCTGCTGCTCGAATTCCTGCGAAGAAACTACCCCGGCGATCTTTACCGAGTGGCCCTCGACCGATTGCGCGAGAATCCGGAATGCGATGAGATCCTCGTAGCCATGAAAGATGAAAAGATTGTCGGTTTCAGTCACTTTAAGGAGGAGCACTTCGGACCTTTCGGAATCGACGAAGCGTACGTCGGGCGTGGGCTCGGCCCCATGCTGTATTACAACACCGTAGAGCAAATGCGAAAAAAGGGGCGCCACAACCTTTGGCTTGCCTGGACCAGTGGACGCGCGAAAGATTTCTACCACAAAGTCGGCCTCAAAGTGTTCCGGCGTCATGAAATCATGAAAAAGTCATTCGATTAGATGCACCGCTCTAAACCAAGAGACACTTTCACACCGAAATGTCACCCCGACACGATTCTGGTCGGGGTCTAAAACCTGAGGTCCCGATCAGAAATATATCGGGACGACAATGCTTCTCGCAGCTGCGTTTTGCGCAGGCATGCGGGACGGATCACCGTTCCCACGGAAACCGTGGGAACAAGTAGAGCAATCATTCGACAAGAACGGAAACTTATGGTCAAGAACTTTGTTGCATCGCTTTCCATATCCCTGCTCCTCGTCGTCGGAACCGTCATGGCTCAACCAGCCCGGGTCCAGATCGACGCAAACAAGATCCTGCACCCGATCAACCCATGGCTCTATGGTATCAACACCGCCCGATGGGATGAATCATTGTTTCCGGGCCCCACCGATGAGATGTTAATGACCGCGGATCGGGATGCGATCGAGAAGATCAAGGCCTCCGGCGTCACCCTTCTCAAGTATCCGGGGGGCAACGACGCTGATCAGTACGTCTGGAACTCGGCTGCCAACAACGCCTCGGAAATGAATACTGATGAGTATATCGCTCTGTGCCGTGAAGTCGGAGCAGAGCCCTTCATTACGGTGAACTTCAACGAGTCGCCCGACCTCGCAGCGGAATGGGTGCGCTACTGCAACATCCTCAAGGGATATCATGTGAAATTGTGGGAAGTCGGAGATGAGCAATGGGGTACGTGGGCCCGTGGGCACGCGGCTCCGGAAGAGTACGCCAAGAAATACATCAGCTTCGTCAAGGCGATGCGCGCCGTGGACCCAACCATCAAGGTTGCCACGAACGTTCCGCTGGGGCTTCATCCCGAGAACTGGGCCGAGCGCGTCCTCAAAGCCGCAGGCGAGTATGTTGACATGATGACCTACACGTTCTTTCCCCAACCATCGGGGAAGGAAAACGACGATACGCTGTTGACAAGCGTCGGCAAGTTCAGAAGTCTGGTTTCAAAACTCCGCAGCGACGTTGAACAAGCCGTGGGACCTCAAAAGGCGGCTTCGATCTTCTTCATTAACGTCGGCTACAATTCTGTGAGTCACTCCCCGGGTCCGCAAACACTCGAGATGATCAACGCGATCTGGACGGCCGACATGCTTGGCACTATGGCCGGGCTCGGGACAGACATTTCCTGCTTCTGGGCGCTCCACAATTTCTATCCTCCCCGCGGCGGCGACTACGGGTACATTTCGTCTGAGGGATCGAATACGCCATACTACAGTTACTATGTGTTTCCCATGCTCTCGCAACATTTGAAAGGCGACCTCATTGCAGTGAATTCGAGCGACCCAGCCGTCTCTGCATATGCCAGCCGATTCGGAAAAACCCTTTCGCTCATTCTCATCAACAAGGACAAACGAAGCCAGAAATCAGTGGAAATTGATCTTAAAAACTTCGCTCCTCATGCGCGGGCAAAGGCCTGGGTTCTGGACGAGAAACGAAAATACGAGCAGCTCAGCGACATCTCTCAGGACTCGGAGCGATTCCCGGTCAACGTCCCACCCTATTCGGTCACGGCGATGGATCTCATCGACCGGGACTCTGTAATTCCTCCCATCAATCTTGCTCGACAGGCAGTGCCGACTGCATCTTCATATTCCACGATCGGCCCGCATTTCAAAGCGGCGAGTGCGATCGACGGAAAACTCTACACACGGTGGAATTCGGCGGCTTGGACCAAATCAAACGGTCAGGAGGCGCAGTGGTTTCAGCTCGTCTGGCCCAAAATGCAGCAGATCGGTTCCGTGAGAATCTGTTGGGGGGAAACATTCGGCGCAGACTACAAGCTCCTCTCATCTATCGACGGCAAGATATGGGTGACTCTCCGTGAAGTCACCAACGGCCACGGCGGCGTGGAAGAAATAGCCGTCGCGAATATCCAGGCCCGGTATCTGAAAATCGACGGCAGCCGCGGTGCAAAAGGGATATCAGCATATTCCATTCGGGAAATCGAAGTGTATGAACAATCCACGGCAAAATAACGAAGGCTTCGCACTCGTCTAACAAAACTCTAACTCCAATGACCGACCTCCAACATTCTCCTCTGCAGCGTCTGCAATCGCTGGACGCATTCCGAGGCTTTGCTGTCGCAGGAATGCTGCTGGTGAACAATCCCGGGACGTGGGATCCCGCGATTGTCCCCCGCCTCCTGCTGCACGCAGAATGGAATGGCTGCACATTTGCAGACCTGATCTTCCCCTTCTTTCTCTTTGCCGTCGGCATGGCGATGCCGTTCAGCGATGCGAAGAGAAAAGAACATGGTGTCTCTGTCTGGACAGGGATTCTGATTGCCGCGCGACGAGCTCTTTTGCTGTACCTCCTCGGAGCGTTCCTCAAGTCCTCCTCCATCAATGCGCCGGTCCTGCATTTCGGCATCCTTCAGCGAATCGGAGTTCTCTATTTCATTGTCTACCTCCTCTTGCCCTTGAAGGCGCACTGGCAGGCCACCATCGGCGTCTCACTCCTTTTCATCTGGTGGGCAATCCTCGCGTTCGTCCACGGACCCGGAGTTATTCCCGGATCATTTGACCGCGACGTCAACGCGGCTCAGTACCTTGACAGCTTTATCCTTGTCCCGGCTGACAAGGAAACGATTATCAGCATGATACCGGGCATATCGACAGTGCTTTCAGGTTTGCTCGTCGGGCGGTTCCTCATGGTCCACAGAGAACCCAGGCAGGTCATGCGTATGCTGGCAATGGGTGCAGCCGCTGGAATCATCATTGGCCTCCTTTGGGATCTCGTGGTTCCTTTGAACAAGATCCTCTGGACAGCGTCGTTCATGGTGTACACGGCAGGCTGGTCGTGCCTCGTGTTTCTCCTCTTCTATTGGGTGATCGAGGTGAAGAAACTGCACACGCTCGCATTCCCGTTGATTGTCTACGGCATGAATGCCATTACGCTGTATGTATTCACCGGACTCTTCGTACGCTGGGTGATGCTCTCCTGGAAAGTGCCCTACAACGGCGCCACAACTTCGCTCACAGGATATTTCTACAAATCGTTCGCATCCTTCGCGGGCCCCCCCATCGGATCATTGCTCTACTCGACGATGATCATTCTCATCGGCTGGCTGATGTGCTACTGGATGTATCGGCGGAAACTCTTTCTGAAAGTCTGATACTTGTGACTGAACCATCGGATTCACCAACAACTGCAACAGTGCAACTCGGCTCCGACCGGCTCTTGCGCGATTCGTCATCGCTGATTGCCGGAAAACGGGTGGGGATATTGACCAATCACACCGGGCGTCTTTCAGACGGTCGGTCGATCATCGACGCGATTGCGGATTCGGGCATCTGCACCATTCAGTCCCTCTATGGTCCGGAGCACGGCATTGCCGGCGACACGCCTGATGGCAAAGTCGTCGATCATGCCTTGCATCCGCGCTACGGCGTCCAGGTCTACTCTCTGTATGGAAAGACGCACAAACCCACGCCGGAAATGCTTCAAGGGGTCGACATTTTGGTGTGCGACATTCAGGACGTTGGCGCGCGATTCTACACGTTTATTTCGACGGTTGCTCTGGCGCTGGAAGCGGCGGCGGAACAGTCAATCCCGTTCGTCGTTCTTGACCGGCCAAATCCGATTCGCGGCCTCGCTTTTGACGGCCCCGTCCGTGTCCCTTCGCTGAGGTCATTTGTAGGCTGGATGCCAATCCCCGTGATGCATGGAATGACGATTGGTGAACTGGCCCGACTCTGGAACGAGGAGGGGTGGTCAGCCAACGGAGTCAAGGCTCATCTTGAAATCGTCGCGATGGAGGGATGGGAACGGCAGATGTGGTTTGACGAAACGGGCCTGACATGGACTGCTCCGTCGCCGAATATGCCGACACTCGAGACTGCAATCATCTACCCCGGCCTCTGTTTTGTGGAGGGCACTTCCGTCTCGGAGGGGCGTGGCACACCGCAACCATTCCAGATCATCGGGGCTCCCTGGGCTGATCCTGAAAGAATTCTCAAGCATCTGTCGGGTTTCGATATAAGCGGCGTGGAATGCTCGGAGGTGGATTTTATTCCGAAGGAGATCCCCGGAATCGCCAGCCAGCCGAAATTCGAGAATTGCGCATGCCACGGCATACGAATTTCTGTTGTCGATCGGGATGCGGTGCAGCCGGTTCACCTCGGCATCTCTCTTCTGGCGGCGTTTAAGAGGGCTCATTCCGCCGAAACGATCTTCCGGAATCGAAGGTTTGACATTCTTACAGGAAACACAAACGTGCGCCAAATGCTGGAGCGCGGTGTTCATCCCAATGAAGTGTGTGAAGGATGGGCCCGGGAGCTCACGGCATTCGGACAAATTCGATCGAAGTATTTAATCTACTAACTCCAGCTGCGGGTCGGACATTCATGGCTGACCTACGGACCACATTCATCCCATAGACTGGTGCAATGAACTTTCATCTGATTGACTGGATCATTCTTGTCGCCTATCTCGGCCTTTCCATTTTTGTCGGCATCTGGGCAAAAAAGTACGTCGAGAATATGGAAGGGTATTTCGTCGCCGGAAGAAGAGTCAAGGTCGCCCTGGGCTCTGCAACACTGATCGCTACCGAGATCGGCGTGGTGACATTTATGTATTTCGCCGAACTTGGCTACGTGACCGGGTTCTCCTGCTTTATTCTCGGGATCATCGGATTCATCGGCTATATGGTCATCGGCAAAACCGGCTTCATCGTGTCGGGACTTCGGAAGCTCAGAATCATCACGATTCCGGAGTACTACCAGTTGCGGTACGGCAAGAATGTGCGCCTCTTGGGTGGCATCCTGCTGTTTCTCGGCGGCGTGCTGAACATGGGCGTCTTCCTCAGGATGGATGGTATTTTTCTTACCGAGACGATGGGCTTCGGTCCGAATGTGCTGGCGATCGTCATGAGCGTAATGTTGTTGATCGTCATCAGCTACACGGTACTCGGAGGGATGTTCTCGGTCGTCATTACCGATTTCATCCAGTTTGTCGTTCTTGCCTTCGGCATGTTGATTGCGACTGCCTTCGTCCTCATCCACGTCAACTTTGCGACCGTTGGGGCCGTGGTCCTGAAGCAATTCGGAGAAGCGGGCGTCAATCCTCTCGTCAACCCAAGGTTTGGTTGGACATTCCTGATATGGATGATGATCGGAAGCGTGGCAATTTCGGCGTTGAATCAGCCCGCCGTGTCGAAATCGTTCGCTTCGGAAAGCCCTGCCGTCGGCCGCAAGGTGTTCCTCTACACCGGGATCACGCTCGCAGGGAGATACATGATCCCAATGTTTTGGGGAATCGCCGCCCTTGCGATGTTCGGACCAAACATGAATCCAACGACGGCGATGCCCCGGCTTCTCGGGACGGTCGTCCCATCCGGCTTTCTCGGACTGATGATCGCGGGCATGCTTGCCGCGTCGATGTCTACGTATAGCGCATACATGCTCGCATGGAGCTCCGTCGCTACCCGAGATATCATCGAGCCGTTAAGCAAAAAGGAGTTCTCCGAGAAGACAACAATGCGATTAAGCAAGATTATCTCGACGCTCATCGGGATCTTCATTTTAATTTTCGGCCTGTTCTATGAACTTCCGGCAACGGCATTTCAATACATTGCCATTACCGGAGCAATGTACGCAGCAGGCGCGTTCGGGTGCGTCGCCTTCGGGCTTTACTGGAAGCGCGCGAATATCGTCGGCGCTTATTGTTCGCTTTGTTTCGGAGCCGTGGCACCAATCGGCTTCCTGGTCCTTGAGCAACTGAAAGGAATTCTTCCTTCATCAATGCTCTTTCTCATCGATGTCAACGTTGCCGGGTTTATGAGCTTTGTTCTCGCTGCGCTTGGAATGATTCTTGGTTCGCTTGCCACTCAGCGATCACACCCCCCGATTGTGCTGAAACCAAAAGAAGAAGGAGCATAGAGCGATGGATACCAGCGTACTTATTTGGTTTGTTCTCTTCATCATCGCAACGCTTCTCTTCTTCGGGACGGCCGTTGTGATCACCGTTGTCGGAGTGCAGGATCTCAAGGACCTTCTCTCCGGGTCAACGAAGAAGAAGTGAGATCGACAGATTCTTTCAGTCCGCATTGGACCAATTCCTCCCGTTGAGAAGCAGTGTGCCCGGGGAAAAGCGTTGATTCATTGGGATTCTTGACTTACTTTATTCTGAGGCAATTCATCATCATTCACAAGAACATCGAGAGTATTTTATGATTCGTTTCTGGATCCGACTACCCATCTTGCTGATCGTTCTTGCATCGATCGGGCAATCACAAATCAAAGTCACACGCTCTGACAAGCTGGCCCTCCCCCGAACGCACTCGTGGTCGCATCCACAGTTCTCCCCAACCGGCGCGGCGGTTTATTTTACCGATGTTGACGGCAACGGAATATGGGAGTATTCCCTCAAGAGCCGCACGACAAAGCAGATTACTGCGGACCCAAAATCGGGACTGTCCTTCAGCGTTTCCTCTGACGGGAAGAGCCTCGCCTACCGCCGGACGCAGCAGGACCAATCAAAGCTCGGGCGGAAACAAGACATCGTTCTGACAAATCTCGCAAAGGGCACCAACTCCATTCTCGCGTCAGGATCCGACGTCTCAATCCCCACGTTCTCGAAGAACACCCCGATATATTCAATTCGAACTCAAACGGTTGGCCTCGCCAAGATTGCGGGATCAAACGACGTAACCGTTCTGGGTATTGAGAACATGAAGATTGTGTTGAATATGAACGGGAACAAAGTTCTGATGGATCCCCTCGGCAACGGGAGCTACATTTGGCCCGTGCTCTCCCCTGACAAAAAGCAGCTGGTCGCGTACGAGATGGGAAAAGGCACGTTTGTGTGCGACCTCACAGGGCAAATTCAATCGATGCTCGGCCGCAGAGACGCGCCCTCATGGTCCAGGACGGGAAAGTGGATTATTTACATGCAGGATAAAGATGATGGACACAAGTTGCTCTCGTCTGACCTGTTTGCGGTTTCTACGGACGGAAAGACGACGGTTCAGCTTACATCGACTCCCTCCGTCATGAAGCTGGACCCGCACTGCTCTCCAACGGAAAACAAGATCATTTGCAGCACAAGCGATGGCGGCATCCTGGTACTTGAGTACGAGGAGCGGCCATGAAACGACTCACTGCTCTCCTTATCCTTGTGTTCTTTTCTACAACATGTGCCTTTTCGCAGAGGGCTAATTTGTCAGGCATCAAGATTTGCATTGATCCGGGGCATGGAGGTCACTCCGACGCAACGGACCGGCACGTGATCCCGGATCCGGGTACCAACTATTACGAGTCTGAAAGTAACTTCCAGAAGGCGCTTCACCTCAAAGCTCTTTTGGAGGCAAAGGGTGCAACTGTCATTCTCACTCGCTACACGAACGACTACCCGACTGACGATGAGCCGTCGCTTGCTGCAAGAGTTCAGACAGCCAATTCCAATAACGTCAACTGGTTTCATTCGATTCACAGCAATGCGCTTGCATCAGCGAATAATGGGACAAACTACACGCTCATGCTCATAAGGGAAATGATCGTACCAGGGGGAGATGCCGTTTATGGCCCCGGCACAGGCAAGCCTCAAACAGACTCCGCCTGGAATATTTCGAAGATCATTGGTCCCAATATCATGGCCAAGATGCGCACAACGAACTACATACAGTATCTGGATTGGACCTTCTACGGCGGAAGCAACGGCGGCTACACACTCGGAGTGCTACGCGGCCTGAACATGCCCGGTGAACTTTCGGAGGGCGAGTTTCACGATTACTTCCCCGTCACGAGGCGCCTCATGAACCTCAGCTTCTGCAAAATGGAAGCATACGCTATCCGTGACGCATTCCTGTCCTTCTATGGCGTACCGCCAGACTCCCTCGGGATTGTTGCTGGCATAGTTTCCGAGATAGGCACTGGAAAGATGGTTGATGCGGTTCAAGTCCGACTTCTTCCGGAAAACATTGTCTACACCGGGGATCTCTACCACAACGGCTTTTACATGTTTGATGGCCTAAAGGCGGGAACACACTTAGTGAGATTTGAAACGCCGGGATACAAAAGGGATTCCGTTCAGGTCAATGTTGGAATCGGATCGACAATATTTGCTGACCGTGCGATTGAGTCGACGTTGGCCCCCGTTATCATCGCCAGCACACCGACGAACAACGATACTGCTTACACGGCAGACGGACAGATACAATTCACGTTTTCCCAAGTCATGGACACTGCTTCGGTCCGTAGCAATTTCTCCATCACCCCTCCTGTCAAGGGGAGTCTGATGTGGTCCAATAACAATACTGTCTTTACCTTCAAACCCGATTCGGTTGTCCTGCCATTCTATACATCGTTTACAGTCCGCATCGAAGGATTGGCACGGTCACAGAGCGGATTGCAGTTTGATGGCAACGGTGACGGCACTCCGGGAGATGCGTATCAACTGAAGTTCAAGACGCGGCAAGTGGACTATCCTTTCATGATCGCGGCATCTCCATCGAACTCCTTGTCCATGGTAGCGTCGAACAGCGTCATCAATTTTACTTTCGACAGGCCGCTCGATCCAAGTTCTGTCAATTCCACGATTATCGCCGTACAGGAAGTTGGTACCGGCAATCGGCAACTCACTTTCCAATACGACACAAGAAACAACCGTGGCGGATTGAACATTTTCCCGCAGGGAGGTCTGCTGCCTGGCAAGACGTACAAGGTCCGTCTGAGTGGGCTGAAAAGTGTCGGGGGCAACGCCATACCATCCACTAGTCCGATCTACAGCTTCTCTGTCGGACCTCAATCATATCAATACACGACAATCGAAGACTTCAGCACTTCTGTTGCTTCATGGTTTCAACCCCTCACAAATGGGAGCTTGACAGTCGGTGCCGACAGCGGAGCCTTCACTCGAGATACGATCACAACGTTGAGTCTTCTCCCGAGCAGTTCTCGTTCAGCCCGACTTTCGTACACTTGGAATGTCACGACAGCGACCGATTGGCTGATTCGCGAATACCTCAGCGGCGGAGCAGGCCGATCCATCACATGGAACAAGCGAGGGACCAGATTGCAAGCATATGTCTATGGTGACGGAAGCGGCACGCTCTTTCGGTTTGCTGTCGACGATAGCGTTGATGCTTTTCCCGCGGGAACAACGGCAAATCACGAGGTCAATCAATGGCTTCCAATCGACTGGGTCGGTTGGAGACTTGTGGAATGGGATTTCGACAATGATTCTCTGGGAACATGGCTCGGGAATGGAAAACTTGAGGGATTGTTGCGATTCGACAGCTTTCAGTTGAAATACCCGGCAGGATCAAAGGTCAAATCCGGTGCGATCTATGTCGCTCAATTACAGCTCGCCAAGAATACCGCTACTGCTGTGGAGCCGATCCCGGGAGCGGTGCCGGTCGCCTTTGAGCTTCTGCAGAATTATCCGAATCCGTTCAATCCGACGACGAACATCGAGTTTCGAATCGCCAATTCCGGATTAGTAACTCTGAGAGTGTTCGATGTCCTCGGAAGAGAGATTGGCACGCTCGTGAACGAAGTGCGTCCAGCCGGATTGTACAAGGTTCGCTGGGATGCCTCATCGCTCCCCAGTGGCGTGTATTTCTACCAGATCCACGCTGGCGATTATGTGCAAACAAAGAAGTTGGTGCTGGCAAAGTGACGACGTGTTTCAGTCGTCATCCTGAGTCCCGATTTTGTTCCTTGGGACGCCCGCCTGCTCTCGGTGGATCTTCGAGGCGGGCAGGAAGAATCTACCTGCTTCATGAAACCAAGAACGCGCACAGACACTCTTAAGCCTGTTTGTTCAAATGAAAGGCCCGGCGCAACCTGCACCGGGCCTTTTTCGTCCACATATTTCGCCACAAGTCCACCCATGGTACGTCAGACCTGCAGGACAATCAGGTCCCGAAGGGATGGCTTCGCCAAATGTTTGTCCCACAAAGACACATCTTCTCTACTGCACCACCAGCACCGGAATCGAAATTCCGTGCCTCACTTTGGAAACGGATGTGCCGAAGAAGATGTCTTTGAGCCCCCGGTGTCCGTGTCCCCCCATGATGAGGAGATCGACGCCGCTGTCTTTGGACATTTTCACGATTTGTTCCGGAACGCGTCCGTACCCCAGAAGCACGAAGACCTCGACACCCGTATTGCGGATCTGACTCGCGAACAGTTCAATCTGCTCCTTGTCATGACGCGCTTCATCGTCATACGCCTCGGAGCCGAAGAGCTGCCCTCCCACTCCTTCTACCACATGGAAGAGATACAACGTTGAGCCGTATCCTTTTGCGAGCGTCTGTGCGTGCGAGAGGACCTTGGCGTCGACATTGCTGTAATCGATCGCAACGCCGATCTTGGAGAACCGCTGCGGCACGAGCTCGATGGTTTCGGGAACTGGAGGTACCGGCTTGCGCCAGACCTTCCAGGATTTTGGCAGAGACACATAAATCTGTAGCACTGCGCCCCCTATGGCTAGTGGCACAACAGTTATCCAGAGCCAAATCGCGGCAGAACCTGCCGACGCGATCCAAGTCGAGATCTGGTTCACGATGAGTGTCGAATTCAAGTAGCAGAGTGCGCCTGCGACAATCCAGGCTAGCACCTTCACCCAACCTTTGTTCACAAACACACCCATAATCTGCTTGTCGCTCGTGAACCTGATAAGCGGTATAACAGCGAATGGAAGCTGCAGGCTCAAGATGACCTGACTCAGGATGAGCAAATCGTACGAACCAGAATCACCCTTCCAGGTAATCACGATGATGGCTGGCACGATGGCCAGGAGACGCGTAATCAGTCTGCGCACGAACGGACGAACCCGAAGCTTGAGAAAACCCTCCATCACAATCTGCCCTGCAAGGGTGCCGGTCAACGTCGAGCTCTGGCCTGCTGCGATCAGCGCAACACCGAACAGCGTCCCGGCCAGGGCCGTCCCGAGCAACGGATTAAGCAATTGATGCGCTTGCTGGATTTCCGTCACCACAATGCCACGCGAAAAGAACACTGCTGACGAGACAATCAGGATCGCTGCGTTCACAAAAAAAGCACCGTTGAGCGCAATCGATGTATCGATCAGGTTGTACTTGCAGGCAATCCGCTTGCTTTCTTCCGTGTCGCCAACATTGCGCGTTTGCACGAGAGCAGAGTGGAGATAGAGATTGTGCGGCATCACGGTCGCCCCGATGATGGCGATGGCGACGTACAGGCTTTCGGAATTCAAGCGTGGAACAAATCCTGTCACCACTTCGCCCCAGGCGGGTTGGGCGAGAAAGACCTCGATGATGAAGCTTATTCCTATCGTCGCAATGAAGACCAGGATGAGCGCTTCCATTTTTCGGATGCCATACTGCTGAATGACGAGGAGCAGCAGCGTATCGAATCCCGTGATGATGACTCCGTAAATCAACGGGAGTCCAAACAATAAGTTCAGTCCGATGGCGGTACCAAGGACTTCTGCGAGATCGCATGCGGCAATAGCAACTTCGCACAAAACCCATAGGATGTACGAAATTGGTCTCGGAAAGTTGTCGCGGGATGCTTGCGCCAGGTCGCGGCCTGTGACAATCCCCATGCGGGCGGAGAGGGTTTGAAGAAGGATAGCCATCATGTTCGACATCAGGAGAACCCAAATCAACTGATAGCCGAACCGCGCCCCTCCCTCAAGGTCCGTGGCCCAGTTACCCGGATCCATGTATCCCACGCTGACCAGATAAGCAGGGCCGACAAATGCCAGGAGCCGCTTGACCATCCCTGCGGTCTGGGGCACCTTTACCGATCCATGCACCTCGGCGAGCGAGACACCGGCTCGATTTGGTTGATGCGGCTTTTTCATTGGCTGATTTTCAGAGGAGCGTTGCTTCAAAGCGGTGGCCGTGTGCCTCAATATAGAGCACGGCAAGCGGAGAATCAATACCGATTGCATTTCCGCGCAGTCGTTCCGACGGGCGGGGGTAATTCGGTTATGCACTGGCATTCTGTGTCTTGTTTCTCTGCCAACTTTCTCTATATTTTGTGAAGGATACCTTGGACAAACAGAAAACTCATGGCAAAAATCCTCGTCATCGACGACGATGAACATGTATGTGAAATGATCTCTTCGTCCCTCCAGCTGGAGGGATTTGAGACAGTGAGCGCTCTCGATGGCACTGAAGGAGTTGAGGCGGCCAGGACTCACCTGCCCGATCTCATCATCTGCGACATCGTCATGCCGAATCTGGACGGTTACGGGACCCTGAAGGCCGTGCGGGGTGACCCAGCGACAGCTATGATTCCGTTTATTTTTCTGACAGGTCAAGCCACAAAAAGCGATATGCGACAGGGAATGGTGCTCGGTGCAGATGATTTTCTCACGAAACCCCTTATGATCGGGGAACTCGTAGCCGCAATCCGCACAAGACTTCAGAAGCACGCACTTGTCAAACAAGAAACGGAACGCAAACTAGACGAACTCCGTGTAAACCTGAGCCTGTCACTTCCTCATGAGATCAGGACTCCTCTCAGCGGCATCATTGGCTTCGCGGAAGTTCTCAGAGACGATGTAAAATCGCTGGGTCCCGAGGAGATTTCGGAAATGGCCAAGATCATTCTGAAATCGGCGACGCGACTCGGTCATATGGTCGAAAACTTCCTCACGTTCGCTCAGCTTGAAATGCTCGCAGCGACATCTGCGCCGATGGCCTTCGTGGGCAAAGACACCACCGTTATGTTCGATCTGCACGTCGAGGAAATTGTTGAGAAAAAAGGGAAGGAATATGCGCGAGCAGAGGATGTCGTGCTGTCCTTGGGAGGGGCCGATGCCTCGATCTCGACACAGAGTGGAAAGCGCATTGTGGAAGAGTTGGTTGACAATGCCTTCAAGTTCTCAAGCCGGGGACAGTCGATTGAGGTAACCACAAAAGCAGTTGACGACTTCTGGGTACTGACGGTGAAGGATCACGGAGTCGGGATGGAATCGAAGGAAATTGCTCAAATCGGAGCGTACAAACAATTTCAGCGCAAGGCCCGTGAGCAGCAGGGCTCAGGCCTGGGGCTGGCCATCGCACTGAAAATGAGTCAACTCTACGGCGGCACTCTCGCCGTTCAGAGCGAAATCGGAAAAGGCACCGTTGTTACTGTCCACATTCCGCGACCTGCGGCTCTCTAGGCGTCGCCACCTCTCTTCCTCTCCTCAGTTTGACTTGGCCGGAGTTTCTTTCTTTTCAAAAATACCATCCGACAGTCCGACGTTGATCTTGTATTCAAGGTACTTGACGGTAATAGATCCGCTGCGAGGTACTCGCTGATTCAGCTCACTGAGTTGTGGCGCATTCGGCAGATCAAGATCCAGCGGGCGCTGCGTCGAGTCACGGCCGGAGGACTCGAATGATGCCTTCAACGTCTGCGGGAGGATGAAGCCACCGGGTTGCGTCGAGTAGGTGAATTCAAGCCGCAGGATGCGCCCCTGATAGGGCACAGACTCCATCTTTACGATCGTCCACGAAGTCTGGTCGACCCACAGAAAGAGCTGGTGGGGGCGGATATTCTGTTCTTTCCCTGTCAGTTGAAGCTTCATCAGTTTCTTCCCTTCAGTGCCTTCCTCTCCGATCACCGCGGCGTCGTAGCGGGCCTGCAAGGTTGCGGCATTGAGAAGGACTCCCTCCCGCGGCAACATCGCAAAACCGGGCGAATCGAAATGAACCTTATCCGGCTTCTTGAAGTACAACGTGGCGTTCATCTTCGGGACGCGGAGCCGATCCATGTCAACCTTGGCTTCGATAGTTGCCACGAAATCCTGAACTCCTTCAGATCCTTTGGCCACATTCTGCAAAATGCCAGCACCCGAAGATGTCTGAGTTTTCTTCTGCCCCAACAGCGTCAGCGTCGAAGCACAGAAGAGAAGAACTATCAGCACAATAGTCGACCGATGCATCATGCCCTCGCCACTTTTGTTTCGTTTCGTTTCACGATCACATTGTACAGCCACATGAGAAGCGCTCCTGCAACGCCTATGCCGATCAGCGCGAACCAGACACGTTCGGGTTTGCCCGCAGCTCTCGAGGTCTGATAGAGCCATGCTCCAATCGGATCACCGACGAACCTCGCAATGGCAATGGGAAGAAATGCATATCCTTGATACAATCCCTGCTGTCCCGGAGGCGCTATTTCCGAAATGTATTCGTAGTACCGCGGCGCCTGCGTCATTTCGCCGATGGCAAACGCGACAATCCCCGCTCCGATGGTGAAGACACTCGGGTAAATACCGATGATAATCCAAATGAGACTCGAGGTCGCGAATCCAAGAAGAATGGCATTGGGAGTCTTGATGTTCTTTGTCAGGCGGTTGATGGGAATCTGGAGGAGGATGATCGCTCCCGCGCCGCACCACGATTGAAGAATCTCGTAGGGGTAATTCTTATCGATAAAATCTGTGACGTAGTATGGAATAATGATATACTCTTGCCAGAAAATGATCCAGTAGAGAGAGTAGATGAGGAGAAAGATCATGAATTTGAAATTCCCCAGCACCACAAAGAGATTTTCCATCTTCTTGCCGAGGGATTCTACAACCTCCGTCTTTTCCGGCTTGATTTCCTTGTAGAGCAACAGGTTCACGATGATCATCGCGAAGCAGCTCAGGGATGACACCAGATAGACGAACTCATTGCCGAAGCTGTCCCTGACAAAGTAGGCGATGGTCGGTCCTATCATCGCGCCAACATTGACCAGCCAGTAGTAAATGGCATAGCCGAACGATTTCGTTTCGGGCTTTGAGGCCGCTGCGACTGTTCCCAGGACGGAGGGCTTGATGAACGACCCGCCGAACGCCGTCAGAATCAGAAACGCCATCATTAACCAATATTGGGGCGCTCCGCCGTAGATGCCTGAGAATGCACTCATTCCCATCGACCCGATGAGAAAGTAGCCCAACGCCAGAACGGAAAACGCGATATTGAAGGCCCTTCGGAAGCCCCACTTATCAGCAAGAGTGCCGCCCAGAATCGGCAAAAGGTAGATTAATCCACCAAACATCCCGGAAAGCTGCCCCGCCTCCGCTTCCGTAAATCCGAGCTTGTTGCGCATGTAGATCATGAAGACAATTTGTTGGCCGTAGTAGGCCAGACGCTCAAACAGCTCCATGCCATTCGCAACCCAGAATGTCGGATGAAAATCGCTTCGAACCTTTCGGAGACTTGCCCGGATGTCCACAGATTCTCCCTTATGGATGGTGTCGTGGAGTGACTATGAAAGAATGTCCTTACGGCGGAAGATCAGCCACGCGATGAAGACGAAGCCAATCGAATACGCTCCGAGAATGGCCACAGAGTTGCCGATGGAATCCCAGGGAATCGGATCCTCAAACACCTGCTGCCATACGTTCATGTAATTCGAGAAAAGGTACGGCTTGATGTCTTTGAACAAATCCACGGGGATCACGGTGATGAGGAGGAACACAATGTTGATTCCCATCGTACCGATAATGGGACCAATTGCATTCTCCACGAACGATGAAAACAAGAAAGCCAGGGAAGCAATCGTCAGCATCGCCCAGGCAGCAAGGAAATAGGCAACCAGGAACCTCCATGCTACGTCCGATTCGGACAGGATGAGGATTCCCCTCTGCATGACGACCAAATCGCCTCGGCCGAGGAGCGTGAGGGCCAGTCCTACGCTCAGAACACCGAGGAACCCCACAAAGACAATGGTATAGATGGCTGTCGTAAAAAATTTTGAGAGAAAAATCCGTGTGCGGGAAACCGGGCGAACAAGTATCAGCCGGTACGTTCCGGCGGTCGCTTCTCCGGCAAGCTGGTCGCCTGCGACAAATGTGATCAGCAGGGGAATCTGAACCCAGAGGGCGTTCATCATGCTGTGCGCAACGAACCACCCATTGAAGAGGTTACCGACGAAAAGGAAATCCTGCTGAAGTGTTCGGAGCGAAAACTGAAGAAATCTCCCTCCCTCAAGCTTCATAGCGACCTCGGCCAGCGGTACAATGACCGCGACCAAAGCGAAACCGATATACGTCCGCTTCTTCAGGAACGTCTTGAGGAGTTCGTAGTAAATGAGTCGTAGCATAGTCAAGCTAAAGTGAAATTCGAAATCCTAAAATGGTGACCTATCGGGTTTGTGAGTTTCGATTTTGTCGTTTAGAATTTGTTTCATATTCCGATATTCGTATTTCGGATTTATGACTTGGCCTTATCGCTTGCACCGTCGCTCTCTGTAATCGACAGGAAGTATTCCTCCAACGATCGCCTCGGCACCAACGCCTCGATATCGACCTGTTCACGCACAAGTGCTCGCGCCAACTCGGGGATACCTTCGAATGGCATTGTCACCAGGAATTCCTCCCCCGTCTCCACGACCTTGTCAATCCCCCGGTGAGCGGAAAGCACGGATCTCACTTTCTCTCTCGGCCTCGCGCGGAGAGCAACCGACTTCTCTCCCTTTTCGAGCAAAGAAGCGACTTCACCCTGGGTCACAAGTTCCCCGCGGCTGATGACCGCCATCCGGTTCGCCACCATCTCCACCTCGTTGAGCAGATGAGAGGAGAGCATCACGGTTTTATTTTGATCGGAAGCAAGGTGACGGATGAGCTCGCGGATCTCTTTCATCCCCTGAGGATCGAGTCCGCTCGTCGGTTCATCAAGGATGACAAATTCCGGATCTGCCAAGAGGGACTGAGCAATGCCGAGACGCTGCTTCATGCCGTGCGAGAAGGTTTTGACCTTGTCGCGAGCGCGTGTCGACAATCCCACGAGTGAAAGGACTTCTTCGATGCGTTTTCGTGTTGCGCCGCCGTTCAAAGCTCCGACGATCTCGAGGTTTCGGTGGGCAGAGAGATAGCCGTAGAAATCAGGCTTTTCGACGATGCCCCCAATCGATTCGAGCGCCTTTTCGCGCTCTCTTTCCAATGACTTCCCGAACAGAAAGACCTCTCCTTCCGTTGGACGGACCAGGGAAAGGAGCATCCGGATGGTCGTACTCTTCCCTGCTCCGTTGGGTCCAAGAAAACCAAAAACATCGCCGCGATAGACCTCAAGGTCGAGGTGATGAACCGCCCATCGATGCTTGTATTGTTTTCCCAGATTTTTCGTCTGAAGGATGATTTCGCCGGTCAAGAGATTCCAGTGATAAGTTCGGGATGTGGGAAGATGATACGGTGGAATGACATTTTAGTTTGGGAAATGTAGAGCTTATTTTGGGAATTTCCAAGATGGAACCTTCTGCAAGTCCGACTTCGCTAGAGTCAAACCCCGGACAGAAGTCGGACTTCTTTCTCTCCCCCCGGAAACAGCAACGCCGCGGCTTCCGCCACGGCGTTGTCACACATTTTCGCTTTCACCCACCAGGGGTGGCACCATTCGCGTTACTTACCCTGCTTCAGTTTGTCCAGCGCGCTCTGCACTTTCTTTGCCTGCGGAGCCGGGAGATCCTCCTTTGAGAGCAAGGAGTATTCCGTGATCGCCTCTTTTGTCAATTTCATTTTTTCGAATGCCATCGCCACGGTAAATCGCGCATCATAGTTCGAGCGAACCTCGGGATGCGTCCTCAAGGTTTCTTTAGATTTCAGAATCGACGTCGCAAAGTAGGAATTATCGTACAATACGCGCGCCCCGTGAAGTTGCATCTCGCCGACTCTTCCGTCTGACGATACGGGAAGGTCCGTCTTCGACTTGTTGTCCCCGTGAAGAACGGTGGCCGACGGAATCGCAAGCTCATCCTTTTCCCTCGGAGGAACTGCCAAGATATTCTCCATCGCAAGCTTCAGGAGAAAATCCTCCTGGGTGAGTTGACGAACGTCGGAGATATCAAGAATTGTCAACTCAGGAACCACCAGTTTCCGCTTGTCGATTTCAATGGTGGCGCTGGCACCCGGACCCGTTCGCATACTGTCCTCGGGTTTCAGCAGGTCTCCAATTTTGACTTTTTTCCATTCCTCCATTACTCCGCGACGAACCTCGACGGATCCTTTCACCGCTTTCACGGCAAAATCCGAAGCCAGCAACGGCAGCACGAGAAGACTCAGCATCGCAATCCATAGAATTCGAATACGCATTAGTCTGTCCTTTCAATTCACTCTCTATTGGGGCATCACATCCACGAGACGAACCCACCCCCTCACAATTCCAAGACCAACCTCGACGTCGTCAAAATACTCTTTTGCGCCCAGCTCCCACGCCTTCTGGAATCCATCGGTGATCGCCGTTGTTTCCACCGGTATCCAGATGGTCTCCTCGCCCCGCTCATTCTTCCGGATGATGTAGCGCTTCGGATTGTCACTGATGATGCTTGTCTGGCTCGCCGGAACTTCCGTGTCAAACATCATGAAAATGTGCGCATCATCCAGACGTTGCGGCGGTATCACATCAATGAACGCCGTGTTGATCCCGATACTCGCCAGCAGCGACGAGAAACATACCGTCATGTCATCGCAATCTCCGCCGCGCAACGCCAACGTCTCTGTCGGAAATTGCACCCGGTCTTTGCTTGCCTTCGGGTCGTTCACATACGTCAATCGTGACGCAAACTCATTAAACAGCAACCGGGCCGATCGGAATTTCTCCAACTGTTTCGCGACCGCAGCGATGGTGTCCTTATATTGACTCATCACGTTACGCGTGAACCGCATGACGTCGGCGTCCGCGGATGTCACAAAGTAGCGGAGCGTCAGGGCATCTCCATCCCAGTCGTTGCGCCCCCTGATAATAAGTCGGGTCTGGCTCTTGTCGTCGTAATCTTCGGCCGGCGACGCCTTGACGAAGACATCCGCCGCTCTCAAGACCATCGACGGAACGAACCTGATCGCCTCGTTGAATATCGCATAAAAAGGAACATCCGTTTCGGTGTTCGGTTCGAGGTAGACCGCCCGAGGTGATTCTGTCGGACTATCCATGTATTGCTCGACGAAGAACGAGACTTTTACCGAGATCGGCTTTGCCGACACATTTCTGACTCTCGCCTTGCCGAGCGGCCTTGCCGCATGCACCTGGTACGACGAGGGATATACCTCGCTCAAGATCTGGACATACTCGATCTTGGCCACTGTCTCTCGAGTCCTGCCGAGCGAAAAACTCGCCGAGAGATTCAGCTGACTCGGGGTGAAGGCATTGTACCCGAGATCTTGTACACCCCTATCGAGAAACGCATCGAGAGTGGGCTGTGATCGTGAAGACTCATTCAGAAAATGAATGTAACTGAAATTCAATTTCGCCGGCCCAAACGCAAATCCTACTCCAGCCGAAATCCCTGCAACAAACTGCGTCGAATGGCCACCGAACAGAATCCCCTGGCGGAGTGCCCATCGATCACCGAGATTCCATTCCGTCCCCGCTCCCCCCATCGCCTGTGTGTCGAAATCCATTGCCACCGTCGTCATCGAACTGGCTTGGTACGCTGCTCCCACCCGCAGCGTCTTCACATTTCGCAGTCCGTATTCGAGAACTCCTTCCGGAAGCTCGCTTTCAGTCAAGCGGAAGAGGTTCTTCGCAACGACACCGAAGCTCCACTCGGAAGAGGGCTTCCAGTTGAGCCCGATGTCAATGTTCCAGCCGTTCGCCGTGTAAGTCGATGTTTTGATGCTTCCCGTAGTCCCAAGATCAGCTACGAATTGAGCATCCGTGATCAACTGTTCTCTGAATCTTGCGCTCAGGCCTAGTCCGACCGTCGGCGTGATCTGGTATCCATATCCCAGAGCGTATTGCTCACGATACGTGATGCGCTTGTCGTAATCGATCTTTGGACCGCCGTCGGGAAACTGAAACGAGCTCGGAACGACAAACTCGAGGTCGAGTCCCGGCGAATAGTTTCCGGCGATCACATGGACGTCAAGAAACCGCTTCGCAGTGCCAGCGGTGTACAGAGAAAGACCTTTCAAAGGAACATCCCGTCGAAATGAACCATAGATCGACGATGTGAGATCCCAATCTCGAATCGAAACGAGGCCGGCAGGATTCCAATCGATACTTCCAATGTCATCCGACAGCGCCGTAAATGCCCCGAGCGCAGAACCGCGCACGGAACTCAGATGCTGCCCAAAGACACTAAATGTAGCGATATGGAGAAGTATGACTGCCCGGCGTAAGTTGTAGAGTCTAAGCTTCGTGGGGAACACGCTAGATTCTAGGCGCCGTGAGACATCTCAAAGCTGTGACAATCTCTCCATGAAAACTACTGTTGTGTTGAGTGTCGTTGAGCCGTGGCGCGGCCACCCGATTCACTTCACCCAGAGTTGGATGTTGTGAATGGATGCTGCTTGAACAAGAACTTTTTCGGTATATCCCGGAATACTCGCCACACTTCGATTCATCGAAATGAACGAGAAGAGATACCGACCATCACTGTTCGCCTGAAGGCTTTTCAAGACCTTCGCCGGCAGCGTAAGAGAATTCGTACCTTCTTTGACATCGATCTGGAGGAGGGGCTTGACGGGGACGTTCGATCGTGCACTGTATGAGCTAATCAACACACGGAAAGTACCACCGACGGTGCCGCTCCAGCGGACCTGAAGGTCGTCGTCTTTGAGGACGACCGAACCGGCTCTCGGCTCAAGGACGGTGATTTCTTCCGGACTCGAGATTGCTAGCTCGAACGGAGTAACAGAACCGCGACCATCGGCGACAAACCGATAGGTCTGGCCTGCTGCGTAGGCAAAATTCCCAATGGGCTGATTATCCTGATCGACCAACGTATAGGCTCGCCCCGCATTGTAATCGGGGGAGAAAGTCGTCCACGTCCTATACGGCCTCAGGGTCTTCGGAAGATCAACCGTGTTGACCTTCGCTGTCCCGACATCAAGTCCCAGGTACCCGATCACTTTGCCCAGTTCACTAATCGGACTGCGCTTGTCGTTGAGGAGAATCCTCGAATAGGAAAACGAACTCCGGGAAGCTCCTACATCGGTCTTTACCCCGTTCACAAGGAAGGTCGCAGGATACAACTGCTCCTCCTGCTGCATTACTCCAGAAGTATCAACGGAGGCATCGACGATCAGGGTGGAATCAATGGCGGGAAGGACTTTCACTTCTAGCGCGGGCGTGCTCTGATCCAACGCCAGTTGGACAGGAGAATTCTCCTGACATCCAACGAGCCAGAACAGACTCACAACCGCAAGAATGAAGCCAGACCTACGCATAAGCCATCACCATCCGTCCGTAATATACTGAATTCCTCCGCATTTCGAAATATCCCTTATCACAAGTGATTATTGCCCAAAATGGCAATAATTTGAAGCCAGAGACAAAACTGGCTCCCGCTGTTCCCCGGAGCAGGAGCCAGGTGGGGATCCTTTCACGCCACATCTACTGCACCGTATACGGGATGCCCCAAAACTTTGTTAAAACCGGCGCCTCCATATCACAGAGTGTTTCTCTGGAGATCGCCTCAACCACTGCATGAAACACTCCCGGACGTGTCAACGGACGGACAGTGTTTTCATACGTGTGAATATAATGATCGCCAATCCGATTCTCGAGCTTCAACGGCAGCAATGACCGCAGTCCCCATTTCCCTCGAAAACCTGACCGCAGAACGACCGTGTTTGGCTCTACTTCGCTCGTCTGCAGCTTCACTTTTACCTCGAGATCAGAATTTCCCGTCACCGTCGCGAGATGGCGGGTTCCATTGGCCCCAAACGGCCATGGGTTGTCTTCCGGGGATTTCAGTGAAACAGTCTCACCATTTTGTGAGCGCAGCATGAATTCGCTGATCGAAACATTTGCTTCCTTCGTCCCACCGTTCACATGCGAAATCCCATTCAGCTTCCAGTTCCTGGAAAGGTCTTTCGTGGAAGCGACACGAAGGAATTGAGCCTTGCGAATGCTGTTCTCGGTAAATGGTTTTGAGATCAGAGAATGACGCATTCTCGTGCTCAACTGGTAAGGCGCAGCGATCTTTAAGATGCCGTCAATCGTTCGGGTAACCGTCGCTATCACACAATCGTCACTGACTTCGTCGAATCCCACTGACTTCGTCACACGATGTATGATTCTCCCCCACCGCAACGGGTACCCACGATCGCTGATCTTCGTTGAACCGCCGGAGTAGTCCGATGAGTATGCATCCCCATCATCGAGCGGCACAATGTCGCTGTTGAGCAGCTCATTGTTCGCTATCACCATCTCCAAGTATTCTCTGTCTTTCGGGTTCAACATTGCCCTGTCAGGCTATTTTTGAACGAAATTCGAAAACTTCACTTGCCCTACTGTATCCAACTCCTATGCCATGAGTGCGAAAAGGAACCTGATACGCGTGGCATCGCAACAAGTTGATTTTCAACGAGTTAGGCACTGTCGGTTGTCCGGAGGTTATCAACTGCTGGGAAAGAAGTGCTGGAATTCCGTGGGTGTACTGCCGGAATGAACCTGTACCGGCGCTGAAGCGTGTAGTTCTTACAAAGCCCAGAGGATTTCGTGGGCACCGCCGCAGACAAGATGTTCCGTGTGACGCCCTTGTTTGGGACACAGAGATCCAGAGTTCAACAGAGATAATCGTTTAACCTGCTCAGAGTCCCTCTGTGCTCCTCTGTGTCCCTCTGCGTAACGCTCTAGTTTGAGGCGGGGAATCTGCTGTCAGGGAACCAGATTGGCCGGTCCGATCCACAACAACGGACCCATCACTTCCACTTGCCGTCTAGGTAGGCCCGGACGACTTCGTCCAGGATAGTATGGTACCGCTGGGGAAGGTTCTTGTACTTCGGGCGGAGAGAAATTTTGGTGGAATCGAAATCCTGACCAGGAGTGAGCTCTTCAACGACGTTCCCGAGATATTCACGGAGCTTTTTCTGAACCTTTTCGGTGGAGTCGGCGTCCTGGTCCTTCACGATCGCTTCAACAGCACTCTTTACGTCCCAAACGCCCTCAAAGAAGTGTTTGAAACAAATGCCCCGGTAATACTCAGCAACGGTCCCTCTGTTCAATCCACCGAGTTCTTCCGCCGTCTCTGAGATGGAACTACGGGAGAACTTTTTGGAGCGCAGAGTCTCAAGAATCTGATCTTCGATGTCAACCTGCCCCTTCGTCGCCGCAGCAACTTCCTCCGGCAAATCCCTGAGCTGAATGAGCGTCCGGCCGTCAGAACGGGCAAAAATACTTGCTCGCGTGACTGCACTTTGAAGCTCGCGAACATTTCCCGGCCACCGATATTGTAGAAACGCGTCCATGACCGTGGAGGAGAGGGACAATGACCCATCTTCCGCCTTCACAAAACTTCGCGCGAGCAGTGGAATATCGCCTTTCCGTTCCCTCAGCGGGGGCAATTCGATCGAGAAGACGTTGAGTCGGTAATAGAGATCTTCACGGAAGCGCTTCTCACTCACCAGATCGCGCAGATTTTTGTTCGTTGCGGCGATGATCCGAGCGTTTGTCTTCATGGTCGTGTTGGCACCGACGCGCTCGAATTCTCCGGACTGCACCACCCGAAGAAGTTTTATCTGAAACATCTCGCTGGTCTCGGCAATTTCGTCGAGGAAGATCGTTCCGCCATTCGCATGTTCAAAACGTCCTATCTTGTCCTTGATTGCCCCCGTGAAGGATCCCTTTTCATGTCCAAAGAGCTCGCTCTCGAGAAGCGTTTCCGTCAGCGCGCCACAATTGACAGCAACAAACACCTTGCCTCGCCGATCGCTCAGGTTATGCACTGCCTGTGCAACAAGCTCCTTCCCCGTTCCGCTCTCTCCGAGGATGAGGACATTCGCATCGCTTGCAGAGATCTTCCTGATAAGATCGACCACGCCCTTCATTTTGCCCGCGGTGTGATACACAATCCCCTCAAAAACACCGACCTCGCTTTTCGGTTCGAGCTCTGCGGCCTCGAATTCCACCATGTCACTCACTTGAGCGGAAAGGGTCTTGATCTCCTCTTTGTAGCGCTTGATCTCATCGACAAGTTCAGACCCTCGCGTCGATCGGGCGGGCACCTTCTGGTCGAGAAGTTCCTTTTCAAGCATCTGCAGCTTCAATTCACTCTCCCGAAGCTTGCCTTCTGCCAGTTGTTTGTCTGACTCGAGCCGCGCGACATGCTTCCCAACAACAAAGTAGTCGTAGAGAACGGGCCCGAGCCATCCGACAAAGAGGAGAACGAGAGGTCCGAGCACGGGAAGAACCACGTGAGCCGTCACAAATATGAGCTGGCTGGCAGACAGATAGAACAGGGCGAGCAAGACACCGAACACTCCCCCGCGAAAATTGCCGAACTGCGCCATCAGAAAGAGAAAGCAGAGGTTCAGGGCGAGAGGGATCAGGATCTCTCCGACGAACGGTGAGACGGTCGAGAGAAACCGGTTGTTCAACCCATTGTCGATGAAGGTGGCCTGGAGGCCGACGGAAGGGAACTGTGCGTCAAAAGGCGTTTCGAAAAACTCGCCCCGCCCTTCTCCAATCACGCTTACGAAGACGATCTTGTCGCGCAAACTTGAGAGATTGGACGGTCCGGAAAGAAACGATCGAAGAACTTCGACGCAACGATATCGACGAAACGACGAGAGTGCCCCCGGAAAATTGAGCATGGTCGTTCCGTCGCCACTGATGGGAATTCGAATTTCCCCTTCTTTCAAATGCAGGATTACAGAATGGCCTGCAAGCTGCACCTGTGAACGATCGACTTGACTGTACAATCGAAGTACTTCGAGCGCAAAGGCCGGGACAGTGCGGCCGCCGGCGTCAATCAACAACGGAAGCTGAGACGCCGCTCCTTTTGTGACATTGGTGTGTCCGATGCCGGCTGCCGAATCGAGCAATTCCCGAAATGGCAGTTGTATCTGCGCACCGTAGAGCAGGGGATCGCTCATTTTTCCGAGAGCCGGGAAATGATCCGGCGTCAGACTCGGAGAGGAGAGCTCCGTGCTTTCGACGCGGCGAAAGTACGTTGAGCACACGAGCTTTCCCGATGCCGCTGCCTTCGTTGCGAGCAGATCGTCGTGCTCAGGATATTCGAGGTTGTGCTCGCCGAAGAAAATGTCGAGCCCGATCGCGCGAACGTTACTTTTCGTCAAGACGTCGAGAAGGAGGGCGTAATAATTGCGCTTGAGAGGCCAGCCGCCGAGAGAGGCGATGTCGTCGTTGTCGAAGTACAGAATCACAATATTGGTGTCGGCCGCGACCTGTCCACGCATGTGATAGCGGACGTCCAGGAGTCCTTGCTCGAGCTTGTGCATCGGTTTTGAACCGAGCTGCATCAAGACGAGCAGCACAATGACCATGCCTATGACTGTGATGTACTTACGCGACATGTATGAGTATGTGAGACATGAAAGACGGACGTGCGCTCCGTCTGTGATGGACAGAATCAAGATCGAGGGAGGCCTCGTAGGACAGGAAGTCATCCTGTCCTACATAGTAGGCCGCGTGTTTTTTACGTTCAAGACTTGAATTTCCCCCTGGGAACTTACCGCCCCACCCTGAGCATCTGGGCTGCCATGTACCGTTCACCAGAAGCAGCGCCTTTCGGAATCGCTTCGTCTATCTTTCGAAGATCATCAGCCGTCAGGATCACATCGACCGCCTGCACATTCTCCCGAAGATACTGAATTCTCTTCGTACCCGGTATGGGGATAACATCTTCCCCCTGAGAAAGGCACCAGGCAAGCGCCAACTGACCGGGCGTGCATTTCTTCTCCGCCGCCAATTGCTCGACCGCCTGCACGATACGGAGGTTTTTCTCCAGATTCTCGGGTTGGAAACGAGGATGCGTCTTGCGCCGGATATCGTTCTCGTCCATATCTGCGGTAGATTTGAACCTTCCCGTCAGGAAGCCTCTTCCGAGCGGACTGTAGGGCACGAAGGTAATACCGAGCTCCCGGCACGTGGGGAGTATCTCGGCTTCAACATCCCGCGTCCACAACGAGTACTCTGTCTGCAATGCGGTAATCGTGTGTTCCTTCACTGCCTTTCGAATGGTCACCGTTCCTGCCTCTGAAAGACCGAGGTATCGCACTTTCCCTTCGCGAACCAGATCGGCCATTGCTCCGACAGTTTCTTCAATCGGTGTGTCCAGATCGACACGATGCTGGTAGTACAAATCAATCGTATCGATGCCAAGACGCTTCAGGCTAGCCTCGCACGCCGATCTCACGTATGCCGGCTTTCCATTGACTCCCAGGAAGCTTCCGTCATTTCCTCGGACATTCCCAAATTTCGTCGCTATAAAGAGGCTGTCTCGTTTTCCTTTGATGGCCCGACCAACGAGTTGTTCATTGTGCCCGACACCGTACATGTCCGCAGTATCGAAAAACGTGACACCCAGGTTGATCGCCCCATGGATGGTAGCAGCCGATTGCTCGTCGTTCCGGGGACCGTAAAATTCCGACATCCCCATGCAACCCAATCCCAGAGCTGAAACGGCAGGGCCCTGTTTGCCGAATTTCCTTTGCTTCATCAATTCAATCGCCTTTCCTGTGTTTGACGTTCGTGTTCCTTGTTCAATACAAGTTACTCACGAACCACAAGATTTTCAAGCGAGAACCGATACCGAGGAAGTCTATCTTCTGCACGACTGTTCTGATGAGAAGACGCACTTCTCTCATTGTCGTCACGGTTTCCCCTCATTCAGTCCCGATCTCAAACTCACCCTCAATTCCCTGATTCTTCGCACCTCCATAAAGAGCAGAACCGCGGCCAGGCACGCCGCGAGGAAATCGGCGACGGGCATCGCGATCCACACACCATCCAACGCGAAGAATTTCGGGAGAATGACCACCAGAGGAATGACGAACAGGATTTGTTTCGTCAATGTCAGAATCATCGCCTGCTTCGGCTTTCCAACCGCCTGGAAGTAGGCCCAGCTCACAACCTGAAATCCGTTGAGAGGAAGCATGAGCACGGCAATTTTCAGAGCGCGCCCGCCAAGAGCGAGGAACTGCTTGTCTTCCACATTGAACAATCCCACAATGTCCGCGCTGAACAGTAGGACTCCCAGGAATCCAACGATGCACACCGTCGTTGCTATGATGATGCCTTTTCGGAGCGTCTCCATAACCCTGTCGAAGTGTTTGGCGCCGTAATTGAATCCAATGATGGGCTGAATCCCCTGATTCAATCCATAGATCGGCATCATCACGACCATCATCAGACTCATTCCGATCCCCATCACCGCAATCGCCAGGTTCCCGCCGTACGTGTAAAGCGTCTTGTTGAACACGAATATGATCAGACTCCCGGCAACCTGCATTATCAGCGGTGAAACCCCAATCATCGCAATCTTCGAAATTACCTCTCTGTCAAACGAAAGTCTCCTCAACCTGAGATAGCTCCAGCGGCCCAGGTAGTAAGCCATGACCCAGATTGCACCGACAAACTGCGAAATGACCGTCGCAATTGCTGACCCGCGAATACCAAGATGCAGCACCATGATGCAGATTGGATTGAGGATGATATTGAGGATGCCGCCGATGAGAATCGTCACCAATGCGATCCTCGGACTTCCCTGCGCGCGGATAACACCGTTGAGCGCAAAAGAGACGAACTGCAGCGGGAGTCCCAGGACGATGATACTCAGAAACTGCGTGGCGAATCTGTGTGCTTCCCCCGTGCCGCCGAGGAGCGTAACCAGAGGATCTATTGTCATGGAAATAATAACCGAGAGGCTCACCGAAATGCACAGCGCCATCAGAAACGCATTCTCGATGATTCTTTCCGCCTCCTCCTTTTTCTTTTCCCCCAACTTGATGGAAACCAATGCTGTCGAACCCATGCCGACGAATTGAGCGAATCCCATGATCACGATGTTGATGGGGAAGGTAATTGCGATCGCCGAGATCGCCGTCGTCCCCACTCCTCTCCCCACAAAGATCCTGTCGACAATATTGTAGGATGCCATCACCAACATACCGATGATCGCCGGCACTGAATAGTCCGCAATGAGCTTTCCGATCTTGTGCTTTTCTAAGGCTTCGATGTTTGCAATCATGTCGGGGACGTGTCCATTCAGAATCGTTTCAGCTTTTCATTGACGATGGTGACGAGCACCCGTTTCTCGCTTGCCGGGAGCCATTCCATCAATCGGGCGGCGAGCATCGGGAGTTCCCAAGCCTCAACGTCTGCCTGTCTCGCGCCGGTCAATTTCAGATACTCACTCAAATAATGTCCGTGGAATTTTCTTCTGATGCTGCCCAGCAGGATCTTGATCAGCGCAGGGGTCCCCGGCCCCGGTTCGGCCCACTTCAGCAGAACGGAGGTCCTTGCTACATCGGCCAGCGGATTGCCTCGTGTGGCTGTCATCCAATCGAGCACAAAAGGCTTTCCGAGGCTCACGAGGATGTTCTCCGGGTGAAAATCTCCGTGGCAAAGTATGTTGCCTCCGGGGAGACTGTTCAAATACTGTATGATCTTTGTCTTTGCCTTCGGTGGAAGTTGATCGTGGAGATTGATATTTCGGATGAGGATGCTCTTTGATTCGGGAACTCTATCAGGAACCGATGTTGAGTGAATCTTCGCGTGGATCGCAGCAAACTCCCGCGCAAATCCTGCAACGATCCAGGGCTTTCGAAGCAAATGCCTGAATCCGGATTCTCCCTTGATGAAGTCGAAGATGATGGCGTCGCGCCCATCAACCGTCAGGCGTTGATGCGCTTTCGGGATGTTGAGCAACCCTCCAATGGAGCGGCAAACAATATATTCGTTATCGATTGCCTGCTTCGGAAAATTGACCCTGAAGAGCTTGATGACAAACCGGTCCTGAAAAAGATAGACCTCCGCGGTTCTGCCTTGACCGAGGAGCTTGAGTTCTCGCAGATCTATGGAGTCCGGGGAAAAACAGAGTGATTCTGTATCGCGCATCAATCATTCTCGTGTCCGTGGAAGTCTAAGGTACTTCGAAAGCTATCCGCATTCAATCATTTTTTTCTTTTCGTCCGCGGATGAGGGAAGATTCCAAACGAGGTTCAGAGGGGTTTGTACCGCGAATTGCATCTGGAGGAGAATGCAATCTTGGGGCACACGCTCGGGTTCACGATCAGTCATCATCGCCCACAAAAGGGAAACCGATTGCGGAAAGAACACCATCCGCAATCGGAAGTCGTTTTGTCCGGCATATCTTAGAAACGGAATTGAAATCCTGCCAAGCTCCAGGTGGGTGCTTCTTCATGGTTCTTCAGGCTCTTGCCATAGGACGCGTACAATGAAACGGCTTTTGACCACTCCCACGTGAAACCGAAATTCACCATTGGACCGCGCAGGTCAAATGGGGCCTCCCGAACTTCCGTGTGCCCCTCTGCAAGAAACGAAATGGGATCCAACAAAAGAGCAGCCGCAGCACCACCTTCCCATCCGTCGGATTCACCGTTGACCCAAACGTGGCCGAGTTCGGCCGTCAGGCCAAAATGCGACCACTCACGATGCCATTCAAGTGGGAGGCTCAATTTCATGCTTTTCTCTTCCACGAAAGAAAAATAGACCTTCGGATAGCAAGAGAAGTTAGACCCCGTCTTGCCTGGATTATCCACGAAACGGTATTTTACACCCAACTCAATCCCATCAAAAGTACGACGAACTCCCGCACCTTGCTCATGACCGAGCACAAAGGGCATTGACGCCGCGAGCTGCCAGCGATCGCCTAGACCATAATTGATATCGAGGAGCGGAATCAGCCATTCGTCGTAGACGGCGGCATGCTCGAAAGAAGTCAGTATGTTGATCTCCCAATTCCCGGGACCTGGAGTGCCCGGATCATCCGTCAGAAGCGGAGGACTCGATTGGGCGAAATTGACCTCATTCAACAGAAACACAAGAGAGCATGCGAACAGAACCCTGTATTGAAACCTGGCTTGAGTCACGCTACTTTCTTTCGTTGGCAGGTCACGCAAGTGACGGCCCGAAATTTAGCCACCACGGGATTGAGGGAAATTGGATTTCCTGTGCATTTCTACTTGCCGAAGCGACATGTCGCCGGGTATTCCGCAGTTGCTTTGAAGATTAGAAGTTGAATCCCCGATCCATCGGCGGCATCCGCAGGTTCTAAGGAATCCAGAGTGACCCTTGGGCCGCTAGAGACTGACACGTAGGTCGCGCGAACGTAGAACCCCTTAGCGCTCCCTTCGTAGTGCTCGTTATCGACATGTCACACCAATAGCCAAGCAGCCGCCTTTGGCATCAGCCAGAGAGGGCCGACGCGCATACTACTGCGTCGAGGCAGAAGACTTTTGGTTCTGCTGCTTACCTATGGTTGCGCTCCCCGATGCCGAGCAACCGTATACGAGGAAAGACATCGCTAATACAACCAGTACAAATATGCTTGTTCGGTTTTTCATGATGGTACTCCAGTTTAGTTGGCTGAATATGTGTGTATTTCCATGATTTTTGATCGCATGTATAGGGTACAGAGTCGTAAGGCTGGGGACAATCGCCCAAAGGAATGAGAGTGTAGTTAATCCCTTTTCCATCCCTTTGGTCTATTACGCTTTACTCGTTTCTTTGGTAACTCTATCGAGGAATAATACCTTTCGTTCCCGCCGTCTCTTCAATCTCACTAAGAGTTGAAAGTTTCGAGGAACGACACGAGTTCATCAGTCTCCATGAAAGGACGACCAACATTGAAAAAATCTAAGCTGAGTTTCTTCTTGCTTTGTGGGGTGATATGTGCGGGTATGGCACTCTCCTCCATAAACTGCGCGGGACCGGGAAGCATGTACGGAAGCGTAGGTGTCAATATAAGCGATCAGCCTATCTGGGGACCGACAGGGTACGATCGCGCTGATTATTACTACATTCCTGACATAGACTCATACTACTCTATCTCCGAACGCCAGTATATCTACAGGGATGGTGCAAATTGGACACATGCAGCCTCGTTGCCGCCCAGTTACAGCAATCATGATCCATACCATTCCTACAAAGTCGTAATCAACGAAGACAAGCCCTATCAAAACAACGTAAGCCATCAAGCCAAGTATGGCACGTTCAAAGGTGTGAAGGATCAACCGGTGATTCGCGATAGCCGAGATCCCAAGTACTTTGTGAACAAAGATCATCCCGAGCATAACAACTGGGTAAAAACACAAAACCACTGACCCGCTCTGCAACATGCTTGTGCGGGTGAATGTATCCGAGTTTTGTCCGGTTCGGCAATAAGTCGACAGCGGCAACATTGAAATGACAGAGGCTTAAAGATGAGTGATTATAGAATGCAGGGATCTTCACTTTACAACGCAAACCATGAGATTGTCGCGAAGGCAAGGGGCGAAAGTCTCTTTGACCATGACAATCAGAGAATCGGTTTTGTCCGGGGGGACACTCTTTTTGATCCGGAAGACAGAAAAATGATGAGTGTTCGCGGCTCCGAAATATTCGACGCATCCGACAAGAGAGTTGCGTCGCTTTCGGTAGTGAAGAAGACAATCCAGGGAGCTGCGGAAGAAATAATCCATACTGCCATGTGGTATTGCTTCATTCGCTGACGCTGGATCTCCAGATCAATCAGACCTCGGTACCGCGGCTTCCATGTACGAGGATTCCTTGGTCTTGGAATCTCGGCCAGCCGTAGGGTCGGATTGTCAGAAGGCAAGAAACGAGGAGAAAGCTATGACAAGGCGTGAAAATGCATTCCGGCAAGAATCCCTTGTCTTGATGAAATGAGCCCGGAATAATCGGATCAGTGAGATACAGACATTTCAAACAAAAAGGCTCGGCAAGAAAATTGCCGGGCCTTTGTCGTGTGGCAGACCTCATGGATATCCGATTTGCATCACCAATGCCTGCAATTCCCTGCCGCTCCACCTGATCGGACATCATAAACTTGTGGTGAGCGCCTGCCTGGTAGATCGACAACAGCGGGCAGGCGTTGAACCATCAGAAATCGGGCATCCGGTGTTTTCCGAAAGCGGTAACGCCAATCGAAAATCATACATCGGAATTCGACAATCAAGATGCGACCCCGGCGCGATTCGAACGCGCGACCTACAGCTTAGAAGGCTGTTGCTCTATCCAACTGAGCTACGGGGTCATCGAAATTTCTTCAAATTCTACGTTTCCGCTCTCCTCCACTTCACCAAGCACCCCCAAACTGATGGTGCATGGTAGGATTTTGGTAGGATTTTATACCAGCTCGTTTCTGCTGGTATAGGCTTGTGTTAGTAAATGGTAAGGACATTTTTCTCGACTCGCAATCCTTTCGTTCTTGGGGCTTATCATTCTGTTTCGAATCGTTCCAGTCATCGGAAAGGGACATCCCCCATGCAACTCTTGAAGATCCTGATCGGAACACTCTGGCCGAGGAAAATCGTACAGTCTGGGAAATTGAAACAGCTCTCCGTAATCGCGATGCGATTTATCGGAGCCCTCATCTTCTTTTGCTGTTTTGCATTTGCGCAACCATCAGTCACTCCGCTGATTTCAAATCAGCCCATCTCATGGCAAGTCTATTTCTCCCCAGGTGGAGAAGCTACCTATGCAATCTGCCGAGCCCTCAGCAGTGCAAAGATAACCGTTCTCGTCCAAGCATACTCGTTCACCTCGGCACCGATTGCTCAGGCTCTCGTGAAAGCTCAGAAGCGAGGGGTCAAAGTCCAGGTCATATTGGACAGAAGCCAGAAGACACAGAAGTACTCTTCCGCCGACTTCCTGATCAACTCCGGTATTCCAACCAGAATCGATGCGGCTCATGCTATAGCGCACAACAAGGTGATGATCATTGACGGCCAGATCGTGATCACGGGATCGTTCAACTTCACAAGAGCAGCGGAAGATAGAAACGCCGAGAATCTGATCATCATTCCTAGCCGCGAGCTCGCAGATCAATATGCCAAGAACTGGCGATTGCATCAGAGTCATTCCGAACCGTACGGCCGCAACCATGAAGTCTTTCCGACCACCGCCGGGCATGCCCGATCCGGCAAATAGCCATGTACACCACAAACCCCGGGCTTTGCCGGGGCTTGAGTGGTAAACGGATGTAATCAGACCTGATCTTATCTTCAGAAGCCACATTCGCCCTCTTCCCCCTACGGCAGCATCATGCGCGGACAAATGAAATCTCCAGGCGCCTTAGTCACGTGCGGCTTTGAGCTTATCCCCGTCAACTCTAGTGCTTTGCCGATTTCGCTGTATCGAGCTTGAAGTCCAGTGAGACTATTGCAGGACCTGAGACCGCTTTGCCACCCGCTGAGGCCGGAGCGAACTTCCACAACCTTACGGCTTCCTTTGCCGCATTGTCAATGTCGTCTCGTACACCCTTCACTATGTCAGCCGACGTCACAGAACCGTTTGCGCTGATTGCGACCTCGAGGCGTACTGTCCCTTCAATTCTGTCTCTGAGTGCAGACTCCGGGTAGGTTGGTTCAACCCGGTGAATTACAGTTGCCGCGTTGGTCATTTCTGAGTATCTGACTACCGTAATGGCCTTGGGCTTATGCATGACTCGCAATTTACATACAGTGAATCCACTCAAAAACCCGATCACTCCAACAAACGCGATAACGATGATTGCAGTCTCTTTTTTCATTTGATCCCTCCTTGTCGATGCATCTCGTTCACATGACCGAGGACGGTAATATTCGGGAGTATGGATACGTATACAATCTGAGCGTCTGCCCTATCCGGGAAGTTGTCGGACCACGGTTGAAGTGTTCCTAGAATGACTCCGAGAAGGCACGAAAGAAGCGCGAAAATGACAGCAGCGTAGCGGGGTATAGATCTCCTCGGAATCATTGAAGCCAGACCGCTGGATACTTTGCTAACATCTTTGTGTGGAGTGCGATCCTTTTCCCTTCCGTGCATGGATTCGGGTTGGTTCTCGATACCAATCGAAGCCACGCGCTCATCCAAATCCATTGAAGGGACAATTGCTCTTTCCTGCAATGTCTTCCGTTCTACTCGAGTTAAAGTCCTCCAAAACCTGCGGCAATTTTCGCAGTCTGCCAGGTGAAGAAACAATGGCCGTATTTCCTCATTCGACAGTTCGCCATCCACGAAAGCGCTCAGGGCCATTTCGTACGCGTTACATTCATTCGTCATAGTTCTCTCCGTAGCGTCTGGTGTAGATTCCCGCAAGTGCTTTTCTCGCCCTGTACAAGTGCACACGAATTGCTGATACTGATATGCCGGTTACCGATGCGATTTCAACGTACGAAAGCTCTTCGTAGACTCGAAGTACAATGAGTTCCCTGTAAGCAGGTCTCAGTTGATCGAGCAGGTTTCCTAAGGCAGCCGATGCCTCGGAACTTATCATCAGATCGAGCGCATCATCATCCGTCAGGGGAATTTCATCCGACAGCTTTTCGAATGGCTTGCGGTCCCGTAGAAAGAGAAGCGCTTGATTTCGAGCGATGCTGAAGATCCAGGATCGGAATGAACTGGTGTGTTTCAATGTTTGTATCGTGCTCCAAACCTTGAGAAATGTCTCGTGGACCAGATCATCTGCACGGCTATTGTCCTTGACCAGCGAATTGCAATAGTTGAATAGACCGTCCCTGTAATGGGCGTATATTTCCCCAAACGCCTCACGATTGCCGAGACGAAGCTCGTTCACCAGCTGCTCCTCGTTCAGAATCTTTAGTGTCATGGCCACATAATGGAGATACATGAAACGTCCTAAAGTTAACATCAAAATTTGAAAAAAGATGAGGTCGCGCCTTCGAGTTCTACTTCTAGTTTGCAACAACTCCCCCCCCCAAGGCGGCATCAAGCGCCGGCACGTGTAGTTTATTAGCTTCTCAAACACGTGCCGCTACAACCAAGCTCAGGAGCGCTTCATGCCGCCTCCCCCAAAGATGTTTCCTAAGCAATCACGCCTCACTCAGTCGTTCACTCCGTTTCGTTCAACTCCTGAGTCTTTTCAAATGAATTGAGTCTCCCGAGTCACTCCACTCCGTTCACTCCTTCGTTTCGGCGTCATTGCGGCTGACAGTGAACAACGGCGGCTGTCACAGTTTTTGCAGCCGCGTCAAGCCATTCGATGCAAAACCCGCTCAGGCAATTCTCCCTCTGTGCCAGCCGCCTTTCCTCAATCATCAATCAGAAATCGACGATC
>Ga0182021_10000241_pt1 | contig 55066 bp, 49 predicted proteins | sample 612E3MmetaG_FD_120493 | JGI IMG/M metagenome (GOLD analysis project Ga0182021, IMG submission 120493) | Permafrost microbial communities from Stordalen Mire, Sweden - 612E3M metaG (Illumina Assembly) | ecosystem: Environmental > Terrestrial > Soil > Wetlands > Permafrost | place: Sweden...
ATGATGAAAGTTTTCCGGAGCATCTTTGTGTCGGACTTTTCAAGTCGCTTAAGACCTACCGAACAGACCAATGAAACAGATATTACTACACTCATGGATATTAAATGTCGAGAAAAAAATTCGCGTTCTAAGACAAGATTATGCGCAACCACGCAGTAATACATCGAATCAGTAGCACCGCGGGCGTAAAAATAAGCAACGAGCACCGCAGGGGGAATTAAGAGGCAAACAATAAATGCGCAACCTTTTAGGATCAATTGAGAAGTTTGGCCGGCCCAATGGTAAGATTTACGGGTTATGAGGATGGTTGCGACAATTGAAGCGGCTAACGCGACTGCCAGAAATGATGTTTTAAGAGAGGTTGCGAACGTCAATCCGGCAAAAAATCCGGCAACCGCACTACGCCGTATGGTCAGCCGGCCGCTTACCAGTATCGCGATACAGGAAAACCAGCACAGTGCCCAGAGAATGTCGGTTCGGAATTCAATAAACAGGCTCATTGAGGGAAAAACCGTTGTCCACACTGCCGCCCAGAGGCCAACCCGCTTGCTGAAAACAGACGCCCCAATCACGTAGATGCAAAAAATGATTACGGCAAAGAGCGGCAGCATCGCCAGACGCATCCAGATCATGAGGGTGGGCCGCTCGCCGATAGCCGAGAAAAGCGGGCTCAGGAGTATATGAAAAAGCGGCATGTGATTATCAAAGATATCCCGATATTGCACAAGGCCATGATACCAGCCCCAGATCACATGAAGATGCTGTGGCTCATCGTTACTGAGCGGGTAATGCAGTGCATAAAGAATTCGCACTGCACATGAAAGCCCTACGATGATGAGAGCGAATGTCAGCTCTTTGCAACTGATGGCATACTGGTTTTTTAATTCACACGATTTTTGGTGCACTGCGACAAAGCTCTCCGGTCATGGGGATTTTGACAAAATTCCTGTCAGATCTGGCGGGGGTTTGCTCTACTGCCGTCAGGTGTTCTTTAACAGTGGTGAATCATCGCTGTTTTTTTAACTATCCTTGTATGAGTCACCGGCAAAAGCGCCTGGCTAACATGCGTGCGTGTAAGCTGACGTGTCTGAATGTGTCCTGCCATGGTTTAAAATGAGTACGGTGTTTTTCGCCAAAAAAATAGCGGCATCGAACCGGCACTTCCACAATTGGGTATCCCGCCCATACTGCCCTCACAATTATCTCAGTCTCGTAACCGTAACGTCCCGCGCCGCAGGTGATATTTTGGACAAGCCTGATCGGATACACCCGAAATCCGCATTGGCTGTCTCCGAGATACAAGCCGCATTCCACCCGGATGAAAAAATTTGAAAGTCGTCGGCCTACTCTGCTTTTTTTGGGATAATCAAAAGCAGTATCATCGCGGAACCCAAGTATCAGCGCATCGGGATTTGCCGAAGCGGCTAAAAGGAGATCCGGTATTTGTTCAGGATCGAGTTGGCCGTCCGTGTCGATGGTGACGGCGTGCGTGAAACCAAGCCCCTCGGTCATGGAAAAGGCGGTCAGTAAAGCCTGCCCTTTGCCGCGATTTTGGATGTGGTCGAAAATATGGATATGCTCCCGGCGCGGTTGATCCTGATGCCAGGTTTTTAATAAATCCCCGGTCCGGTCAGTTGAGCCGTCATTAACGACGATCAGCGGTAAATTGAGCACAATTATTCGATTGAGGACTTGGATCAGTGTTGATACATTGTTGAATGTGGGAGCGACCACTACTGGGTTGAAATGTTCCGTGCGCTCAAAGACCCGTGTGCCCATCACTCTGCTCACTTTCGATTCTATTCATGTCGATGCTGACAAAGCTTTGCCGGAAAATTATAGCACCTGGGATTTTCCCTTTATACCTACTCAACCACGCCGCTGAATTTCATTTTTGTATGCAATATCAAATTCATAATTTTAGGTGATTATAAAAGATTTGGTTCGAACTCAGCCAGTAATTGAGTTAATAAAGCGAACATATTTTTGTATCTGTTATTATAATGGAATTCCAGCTCTTTTAACTACAAGGGAAATTTCTTTTGTGAAACTCCATTATATTTCATTAGGCGTTCTTTGGCGAAATTCCAGAACCCTTCAAGGTCATTAATATACACTTTGCCGGAAGCGAAGTACTTGCCATGGTCAATCTTGAGGTGGCGGTAACCACAGAATACCAGAGAATCATAGTCGTGAAATTTATCTGTGTAAACAATGCTTCCGCGGCCATTTCCGCCAAATCAGTAGCTAATAAAAGCGCTATAACCGTAAAAGTAAGTGATGAGTTTCCTTTTTCAGCATATCGCCTTAAGTGCAGACTTGAGCGATACCTTTTTGCAGAGCTTCTTCAAACAGCTCTATCGCGGTATCGATTTCTTTCTCAGTGATGTACAATGACGGTACCAAAGTAAACACGTTTTTATAATACCCGCCGACATTCAGGATCAATCCGCGTTTTTTACCGCCGGCAGTCAATTCGCCGCCTAAGCCGATGTCAAATATCGCGGCAGTAAGTTTTTTGCTCGGCTTATAACCGTCTTTTTCGCAGATCTCTACCCGGATCGCCAAGCCCAAACCTTCGACATGCCCGATATAGGGGTATTTTTTCTGCAATTGTTTTAACCGTTCGACAAAATATTTTCCTTTAGCCGGAACCGATACCGCGAAATCCGATTCTTCGATCATCTTCATGACTTCTAACCCGACCGTGGTGCCTAAAGAGTTCGAAGAAAATGTAGAATGCGTAGAACCTGGCCCGAATACTTTCGGCGAGATCAATTCTTCTTTTGCCCAGATACAGGATAGCGGATTAAGTCCGTTAGTCAGAGATTTGCCGCAAACCAAAACATCCGGCGTTACGCCAAAATGTTCGATCGCCCATAATTTACCGGTACGATAAAAACCCATCTGGACCTCGTCATCAATAAAAAGGATCTTATACTGGTCCAGTATCTTCTTGAGTTCTTTAAAATAATTCATCGGCGGCACGATATATCCGCCGGTACCCTGCAACGCTTCGACATAAAACGCTCCGAATTCGCAATTGCTGTTTTTCTTATTCACTACCGCGTAGTATTCCGTCTCAAAAAGTTTTTCAAATTGCTTTAAACAGTATAAGCCGCAAGACTCCGGCTTTTTTTCATAGAAACAACGAAAACAATAAGGATACGGAATAAAATTTGCTCGATCGGAAAAATGGCCGTAACGTTCACGATAACGATAGCTGGAAGTTATCGCGGATACCCCTAAAGTCCGGCCGTGATAACCGCCCATAAACGCGAAGGCAAGCGTCTTGCCGGTATGATTGCGGACTAGTTTCATAGAATCTTCGACAGCTGAAGCGCCGCCGACGTTAAAATGGACTCTGCCTTTTACATTGAAGGTTTGTTCCATATTCTGGGCTATCTTAGCCGCCAACAAGATCTTTTCTTTATGCAAATATTGACAAGCCAACTGCGGCAAGGTATTGATCTGTTTTATTAACGCCTCATTAAGCCGCGAATTTTTATAACCGAAATTCGCCGCTGAATACCACATCTGAAGATCTAAATACTGCGTACCGTGATTATCATACAGATAAATACCTTCTGAGCGTTCAAAAATATCCAGCTTTTCGGTATAGTGGACCGTATCACCCCAGGAACAATATTTAGCTTCTAATTCAAGCAATTCTTTATCGTTTAACGTTTGTGCCATTGGTCTGCCTCCTTAAATGGTTGTATACTTCGCTGAGGTCTTTAAACTCAACGCAAGGCTTATTCATATCCGCACAATAACGGATCAGGCTGTCTTTCGCAAATACCAAATCCGCGGCCTGAGCCGGACAAATATCCGAACGCCCATCGCCGACATAGACCAGGAATCTCGAACGGCTTCGGCTGTCAGACAAACGGTTTCTCTTGCAATGCGCACATTTACTGCAAAGCGGGTCGGAAAGCGGAAACACCGGGATCAGATTTTTACCTGAAAACCGCAATTGGTTGGCGTAGACTTTGACCCCTTTGATCCCGTTACAGCGCAATATCTGGTTTATCACAAAAGTAAAACTATCGCTGGTTAGTACCGGCTCAATCCCGGCAAACACTAATAAGTTAATTATTTTGCTAAAATATGGATCGACCTTTACCTCAGAAACATACTTGATCAGCTCATCTTTTGTTGCCCGTAAACACTTTAACTGCCCCTTAAGGCATTCACGCGAACCAATCTTTCCTTCAGCCCAGGCCTTTTCAAATTCCTCCCACTCGCTGTCTACAGCAAACCGCTTGATTATCTCGTCCAGCACGTCATAGGAAGTAATAGTGTTATCAAAATCAAAAAATACGCCACAGGCGGAAATATCAAGGTTGCCTGCTTCCAAAAGAAGTTTCAGTTCCTGATCATCAGCTTTTTTCGGCATCATGAACTGGCTCCTCGTATGTGCCCAAAAAACTCATCCATCACATAAGCCACCTTATCTTTCTCCTGATCAGCCGTAATCACATGATACGAATCTTCCAAATACACGATCTCTTTTTTCTTTGAACTGACCCGGTCATATATAAACTGTGCATTACGAGGGCTGGTCATGTCATCATATCTAGCCTGGATTATCTGCACCGGAGTAATTATCTTATTAAAACGTTTACGCAAAAAACCGATCAATAACTTTAGCTGGTTTAATAACACCACTGGAAAATACGGATAACCGTGCCTTGCCACTTCTTTCATGTTATCCAAAGTAGCCCGGCTGTAATACCTATGGATTAACTGGCGTATTTTTTCGTTTTTAATACCATACGGAGGTTCTTCTTTAAAATAAAAAAAATCTTTAAGCGGCGTAGCGCAGACCAGCGGCAAAAAGATTCGCGACCAGGGAACGTTCCAGCCATCATAAAATAAAGTCGGTGACAAACAGCTTACTCCGGCGACCGCATCCGGATACTCTTCAGCCAGGGCCAGCGATAACAACGCCCCCATCGATAATCCGGCGACAAAAATCTTATCATGGCCGGATGTTAAATCAAAAAAAGCTTTACGGACTGAATCATAAAATTCAGTCCATTTTGTCTGTTTTAACACATCCAGCGGCTGTCCATGATTTGCCAGCCTGGGACACGACACTGTATAGCCGCGTTCATGAAAAAAATGCGCCAGATATTTCATCTCATAAGGCGAGCCGGTAAGCCCATGTACTAAAAGAACAGCCCGGCCGTTTGTCCCTTGAAAATAAACTTTTTCTTCAACACTCGCGGCGACTGAACCAGCGGCAACAAGATTTGGCGAAGAAAACCGTATAACAACCGACATAGATTATACTCCTGAAGTTCCGCGTTTTTTAAGTGCCGTAAAACCAAATTATCTCTTGGATCTTTTTTAAAAATTTTTTCATAACCACTTTAATCGAAAGAAAGAAAATAAAAAAACGTCAACTTAGCATACTTTGGTGACAAGTAGTAATTAAAAAAGTTCTCACCATTAAAAAAATTTAATTTAAAAAATATTTAGAAAGTTACAGGGAGCAATAGGTAAAAAAGGATTTGAATTTTTAATTCATGTACACTATCATAAATAGATTAGATATATTCGGACTTATTGACCAGAAATTCTAAAGGAGTCTTTGGTGGTTGCAGTCCTGGGAGGGTTTTTTTTAGTTTGTTGCTATCGCTGATTTTGCTGATTCTCTACCGCATGCTCTTTTAAAAATAACGGAAGAAGAAAAGACATCGTAAAATGTTATCTTTAGTGGTGGTTCCCTTAATTCCTGGTATCTCGCCAGATTCATAAGTATAGTTCTGAGGTTGCCAGCATAAAAATAGTTTTTATTCATTTTTATAAACATTGGTTAGATATTCTTTTGTCAGCTAAACAGCAAGCTTTTATTAGATTTCTGCCCCGCTGCGCCAAATCGCAGGCTTTGCGAGTTTCTCAGAAAGAACGCGCAGACATATTGTTCTGGGCACAATATGCTGACCTGTTGGTTGGCATCGTCTGCATCGTATCGGTGTTCTGTTTTCTTGGGTCGCGCGATATCGCGGATGTGCGTGAACGGAGAATCGCCGGCACGGCGGCGGATGTAGCTGATAACGGCCATTGGCTGTTGCCGCAATTGGAAGGTAAACCGCGGATTTTGAAACCCCCGTTTGCGGATTGGATCGTGGTGGGAAGCATGCGGCTGCTGGGACGAAATGAGCTGGGCTTCCGACTGCCGTTTGCGCTCGCCGGCTTGGGGATTATCTTTGTGGCCTGGGCGATAACGCGCCGACTTTTTGACAGGGAAACCGGACGGATTGCCGCCCTGATTTTGGCCGTCACACCTTATTTTATTTCCGAATGTCATTCGCCGAGCCAAGATTTATTGCTGAGCTTTTTTACAGGCCTTGCTCTGCTGTTGTGGCTGGTCTGGGAAAAGGAGGGCCGAGCGTGGTCAGCTTCGTGGTGGGGGTTTTATGTCAGCCTGTCGTTAGCCTGCTTGTTCAAGGGGCCGTTGGCACTGGTTATTGTGAGTATACCTATTGTGCTGGAACTAGGGGTGTCGCATCAATGGCAGCTGGGGGTGCGGATGCGACCGTGGTGGGGACTGCTCATGGTGATAGGGTTCGCATTTGCCTGGCCGATAATGCTTTGGTTATGGAACAAAGACTTTCTGCTGCAGGTGATTGCTGACGTAAAACGGTCTGTGGTTCCGAGCCAGGAGCATAATGGCTGGAGTTATTTCCAACACTTGGGCAATTGGCCGTGGTTCACTTACCCCTGGAGTATTTTCGGCATTGGGGCACTTTTTTTGCCGGCCTGGGGACGAAAATTGCAAAGCTGGTCACGACTGCGGTTTTGTTCCTTGTGGTTGACCGGAAACTTCGTTTTCTTCGCAGCGTGTGCCAAACAGCCGATCCATCACCTCTTGCCGGTGATTCCTTCCGTGGGCGTGATTGAGGCTGTGCTGCTGAGGCAGTTTTTGAAAATAATTGAGAGCAGGAATATAGATCGTTTTGGCTGGGTTTTGGCTGGGTTGCTTTCACTGTGCTGTGTGCTCTTCTCTTTCGGGGTCGGTTTCTCTATCTATTCCCGCGGAATTGCGAGCCTCACGGTGGCACTTGCCGTGGGCTGCTGTCTTGCCATTCCAGCATCCATAGGTTCCTGTTTTCTTTTTTCACGCCCTCAAAGGGCTTTCAAACTTTTCGTTTTAACCGGCGTGCTATGTATAATCACCATTTCTGGCTGGATTGAACCACCGGTGAGCGCTCGGAGGAGCATTGTTAGCTTTGCCCAGGGCATTAACCGCCTTGTGCCCAGGAATGAACCGATATATTTCACTCAAACGAAAGACGCTCTTCCTTTCTACGCGCGACGCGAGTTTCGAAGGTTGGATCTTGATCCACAACCCCGGGCGGTTGTTTCCGCGCTGGCTTCCAGAAAACAAGGTTACTTTCTTGTCGCTCAAGACATCTATGAAATGCTTTCGGCTTTAGGAAAAGATCAACTCATGTTTGAGGTGGTTCTCAGCCATGAGAGTTCGGAAAAAAATAATGCCATACCTCTGCTCTTGGTGCATTTTGTTGCTCGGTAGTGGTTGGAAGGGAAAAGGCATGGCTCAGATAAAAAAAACGATACCATTGACTGTTATAACCCGCGAAGGTGATTCAGGAAATTTTTCTCGCATACGTAACGAGCATCAGTTCACCAGAGATAACCTTTCGTAGTATATATTTCTTAAGAAAAATTAATTTTTAATTAATGCACGGTTAATCTTCATTGAGTTATTAATAATATTTTTAAGAGTCTTTGAAACAAATTTGCTATAATTGTTTAAAAAATCGAGTTTTATAATGAATAGTTGGATTTTAAAACTGATCGGTAGCCTTGTTGAGAAGTTAACTGTCTTGACTAATCGGCAGGCGTTTTTGGTGGCACTTGCCGCAAGCCTTCTCATTTCTTTCACCGGAGTCTTTGATCATGCGCTCTGGACTCCTGATGAACCCCGCGATGCCGAGGTTGGACGGGAGCTGTTGGTGAGCGGCGACTTTGTTGTTCCCACCTTGGCAGGAAAACCATTCCTGGAAAAACCTCCGCTTTACTGGTGGGCCATGGCGGGAATGTACCACCTCTTTGGGGTTTCAGACGGAGTGGCGCGCAGCACGAGTGCTCTTGCCGGAGTTATGACGCTGCTTTTGGTGTTTGATGTGGCCAGGCGGATCGCAAACCCGTTTGCCGGCCTTATGGCTACCATCGTGACGGCCACCCTGTCTGGTTTTTATCACCATTTCCATAGGGTGGTGGTTGACCCCTGGCTTGCCCTTTTTGTCATGCTAGGCTATTGGGGCTTTGTGGTTGCTGTCTTCAGTAAAAAAGATTTAGATGATGGGAAAGCGATCAAGCCTTCCGCATGGGGCATTTTTGTGATCTATCTTGCCGGCGGACTTGCTTTCCTTGTTAAAGGGCCGGTTGGCCCGGGTCTTGTTGCGGTACCGTTGTTTGTGGCTGCTCTGATAACACGGCGATGGAACTTCTTTCGCTCGTGGGTGCACATTCCGGGCATAGTTATTTTTCTGGCTTTGTGCCTGTGGTGGCCTTTAATGCTTTATTTTCGGGGGGGCAAAGAGCTTCTTTTCGACGGCTTTATACGCCCCAACGTATTTGGTCGTATTTCCCCGGCATTCGGACAGTATCACGAAGGGGGGCACCGTCACCCTTTCTGGTACTACCTGCAATTTCCGAGCGAAATTATTCCGTGGGTGATTGCGCTTCCCGCGGTTGGTCACTGGCTTTGGCGCAAATGCTGGCCTTCGGAATGGAATGGTCCGGCGTTATTTTTCCTTGCTTCAATATTTCCAATTGGCGTTATTCTTCTAAGTCTTCCAGTAACCAAGCGCATGCTTTACCTTTTGCCGCTCTTTGCCCCGCTTGGCGCCGTTATCGGCGCGTGGGTTGCGGCAACCGCTAAAAGGGAATACTCGCAAAAAATTGATCACGCTACGCACGTCATTATGCTTATGATTTTAGCTTTGTCTGTTTTAGCCACTTTGGTGGCCATGCCGGTCGCCTATTTCGGCGGCGCGAGCTTTTTCGCCCGGTTTCATGCGGTGTTGCAGGCCAAACCTTCCGCGTTAATGTTTTTCATGCTCTTTGGGTTACTTTTGATCATGAGTATAGGATTGACTACGTATGGTATGCGTCTCTGGAAAAGCGGCTCTCCACGAGTGGGATTGGTCAGCGCTTGTTTGGTCTTTATTTTTTTTGTGTGTGGTGGCTCGCTGTTTTTCCGTTTGGGAGATGGTGTCAAAAATCTCCATTATTTTACCAGAGACCTCCAGACTATGAAAGCCACTTTCCCGGAGCTTATCGGCTATCGTCTGGATGAAACGACGATGGGAGTTATTCCGTATGACACCGGTTTTGTGCCAAAGAATATAGCTACCTCTGAAGAACTTGACCGTTATATAGTGACAACTCCCCGGGGAAAACTTCTCGTGTTCGAAGCGGTTTTTCCCAATCTTCCGGATGACGTTCGCTCGCGGCTTCAGGTGCTTCGATGCTGGCATCTCGGGGATCGTCGTGCCTATTGTCTTTATGCATGGAGCGCTCTTAGCGCGAAGTGAAAATAAGTATTGCTTCTCCCAACGGCGGTGTGCTAAAAAAGAAAAATGACCGCTGCAGAAAGCGTTGAAGTTAAAAAAGTTCTGAAAAACAGATGGTAACGAAAAAACTGATGAGAAAAGAATTTTTGCCATTTTCGCGTCCCTCCATTACTGAGGAAGATATCACCGCCATTGCCGAGGTACTGCGGTCAGGATGGATAACAACCGGGGTGAAATGTACTGACTTTGAAGAGAATTTCTGCAAGTACGTTGGTTGTTCGGGGGCGGTAGCGCTCACTTCCGCGACTGCGGGCATGCATCTTTTGCTGCACGCTTTACGTATCGGCCCGGGAGATGAGGTTATTACGCCGTCAATGACCTGGGTTTCTACGGTGAATCTTATTGTCCTCGCAGGTGCGAAACCCGTGTTTGCGGATATTGAACGGGACACATTGATGGTATCTGGTGATTCAATGAGGGAATGCCTGAGCGAGAGAACACGGTTAATTGTTCCGGTTCATTTTGCTGGGGCTCCTGCGGATATAGATTCTATTCGCCGGCTCGCTGCACGGAATAATATTTTTCTTGCTGATGATGCAGCCCACGCGCTGGGAACTGAGTATAAGGATATCCGTATTGGCCAAACCGGAACAGCAATTTTTTCTTTTCACCCCATAAAAAATATTACCACGGGTGAGGGAGGTATGTTTTGTTCGGATAACCCCGAGCTTCTGGAGGGTATCCGTCAACTGAAGTTCCACGGGCTGGGTGTGGATGCGTATGATCGTTTTACCCAGGGCCGTTCTCCCCAAGCCCAAGTTCTTGTCCCCGGATATAAGTATAACCTCACCGATATTGCTGCTGCTTTGGGACTGAAACAACTTGCCCGGCTCGAGGAGTTCATCAGAAAACGAACCGCATTAGCTCTGCGATACCGTGAACGGCTTGTCGAACTTGATGAAATCACGCCGCTCTCTGATCCATTGTACTCGATGAAGCACTCCTGGCATCTTTTTATTATTCGCTTAAATATTGATAAGGCAGGCCTAACCCGGGATGCGTTTATGGAAGAATTAAAAAAGAGAAATATCGGCACCGGACTTCATTTTCGGGCGGTTCACCTTCAAAAATATTTTCGGGAATCAATGGGCACGTGCCGTGGCATGCTGCCGAACACAGAGTGGAACTCCGACCGGATCTGCTCTCTCCCGCTTTTCCCGGACATGACCAGTGAAGACGTGGATGAGGTGGTGGACACAATAAAAGAGGTGTTAAAGCGATGAGTGCATCACCTTTGTTATCGGTTGTTATTCCAGCGTTTAACGAGGAGGCAAACCTTAAGGAACTTATCAGCCGTTGCTTGACAGCCTGTAGCAACCTGGGGAAGACCTTCGAGATTATTCTGGTGGATGATGGCAGTATTGACCGATCTGCCCAACTTATTACTGAGGCTGCCGAACAGAACCCGGGTAAAGTCATTGGGGTCCTGCTAAACCGAAATTATGGACAGCACGCTGCGGTTTTGGCTGGATTTGCCGAGTCGCGAGGCGAGTTTGTCGTTACCCTCGACGCTGACTTGCAGAATCCTCCGGAAGAGATTCCGAAGTTAGTCGAGGCCTTTAACAAAGGGCACGATCTTGTAGGAAGCATCCGAATTAACCGGCAAGATACGTTCTTTAGGAGATGGGCATCGAAATTTACGAACAGGCTTGTAAAAAAAATATCCGGCATATCTCTGGATGATTTCGGTTGTATGCTTCGGGGTTACAGCCGGGAAGTTGTGGAAGCGATACTGGCGAATCCTGAGTACCGGACATTTATTCCTGCTTTAGCTACCTTGTTTGCGAGAAATCCAACAGAGATCCCTGTTCTTCATAAAGAAAGATGTGCGGGAGAATCAAAGTACTCACTCCTGAAGCTTTTCAGCTTGCAACTTGATCTTGTGACTGGGTTTTCTCTGTTGCCTCTCCGGGTTCTTTTCTTTGTAGGAAGCGTGATTGCTATACTGGGTCTCCTGCTTGGGATGCTTATACTGTTTCTCCGATTTTATTACGGGGCACAATGGGCGGGAGAAGGAGTATTTACTCTCTTTGCCGTACTTTTCTGCTTTATCGGTGCTCAGCTTTTTGCGCTCGGGGTTCTGGGCGAGTACATCGGAAGAATTTTCCAGGCGGTTAGGAGGCGACCACCATACCTCTTGAGGAAGATCCATCGTGGATAGTAGTGTCTCAAAAGCAAAGGTACGGATACGAATTTCGGATATCATCTTTTGGGTAGTTGCATTGTTTTTTCTTTTCTGGGTACTTGGTAACCGAGGCCTCTGGGCCTCCGAGGACCGTTGGGCTGAGGTCACCCGAGAGATGTTTCTTTCGGGGAATTTCTTCCACCCCACTATCAATGGCGAACCCTACTTTGACAAGCCCCTTCTTACCTACTGGCTTATCGCTCTAGTCTCTGCCCTCACGGGCAAACTCAATGAATGGACGGTAAGGCTTCCAAGCGCAATTGCAGGCATAATGGTGCTTTGGGCAACAGTGTTTCTGGGGAGGAAATTATGGTCAGAGGAAGCTGGAAGGACATCCGGCTGGATTCTTCTTACTGCATTTGGATTTCTTTTTTGGTCAAGGTCAGGGACCGCAGACATGGAAAACCTTGCCACGGTCATCCTATCTATCGCCTGGTATTGGACTTGGCGGGGAAGAGAAAATTTTTTGACCTATCTCGTTTTTTATCTCATTTGCTTTATTGGCGCCCAAACCAAAGGGCTTACCGCAGTGGTAGTGCCAATGGTAGCGCTATTGCCGGATGTTCTTCGAGAACGGCGGTGGCGGGCACTCCTTTCGCCTTCCCACGCTATGTCCCTTATTATCGGCCTTGCCCTTTATCTGGCTCCATTTATTTATGCTAACCTGACCCAAGGATCATATCAGGAAACTGGACTTGCCCTGGTGTTCCAGGAAAATATTCAGCGCTTTTTCCATCCCTTTGATCATGTGGAACCTTTTTATGTGTATTTCTATTATCTCCCTGTCCTCTTTTTGCCCTGGACCCCATTACTTCTCGTGGCGATTTTCAGAACGACTGCCTCGATAAAGAACCTTGATGGCAAAACTAGGTGGCTTGTAGAGGCCACGCTTCTCATTTTTCTCTTGTTTACTGCTTCCGGTTCAAGGAGGAGTTACTACATTCTCCCGATCCTCCCCTTCTGCGCCCTAATTGTTGCAGTTTATTTAAAGACTGTCGGCGAAGAAGGGTGGAAACGTTTGGGGCTTGGCATCCAGGAAGGACTCTTCGCCCTTATTGTACTTTTTGGGTTTTTGAGTCCGGTGATTTGCTTCTTTCTTCAAAAACGCATAGATTTTGTAGTTCCGGGGGATGTTAAGCTTGCCACGCTCATAGTAAGCTTTTTTGCCTTAACCCCCTGGATTATAAAAAGATGGCGTCTCAACCTGCTGGTCAAGGTTACGGGGATCAATCAAAAGGCAGCTTGTTTGGTTGCCACAGCAGCTATTCTCATGGGAGGCTTTTTCTGCTGGCAGCAGGTAAGGTTTGAAGATTACCGTACAAAAAAACCATTTGCTCGGGAGATACAAACCCAGGTACCGAATATCATGCCCACAGATATCGCGTTCTATCGCGAAATCGAGACCACTGTTCTGTTCTATTTGGATGTCCCCGGCTTTGTGCGGGTAGTGAAGTCTCCTGAATCAGTCACAAATTTTCTCCGATCAGGGAAAGACACCAAAGTGCTGATTTCGACCCGTCGTGACCTCAAGTATCTGTTCCGAGAGCTCCCTGCCGGAACCTTGGGGCAACCGAGCGTGAACGAAAAGATCTTCCCTTGGGAGAAGAACTCTGAAAAGAAGCTTGTGGCTTGGGAGATTAAAAGAGAAGGAGGATAAACTATATTTTTTTATTATGGGGCTAAAGCAAAGAGCTCTATGGAGCTAAATTTGATTAAAATTAATTTTAAGGTGACAAAATGAAAGCTGTAGTTTTTGCCTATCATAACATCGGCTGTGCTGGCATTGAAGCCCTGGTGCGAAACGGGTTCGAGATTGCTGCGGTTTTTACCCATAAGGATGATCCTCATGAAAATCTTTGGTTTAATTCGGTTACCGAATGCGCTGCGAGCCATAATCTTCTCGTTTATGCACCCGATGATATCAACCACCCCCTCTGGGTAAAAAAGATTCAAGAACTCGCGCCGGATATTATTTTTTCTTTCTATTACCGCCACCTTATAGGTCCTCCTATCCTTAACATCCCACCTGCAGGATGCTTCAATCTTCACGGATCGCTCCTTCCCAAGTACCGTGGACGTTGTCCGACAAACTGGGTGCTGATCAACGGTGAGAAAGAAACCGGGGTTACGCTTCATTACATGACTCCCCGGGCTGACGATGGAGACATTGTCGGTCAGAAGCGAATCCCAATTTCTGATTATGACACTGCGCGGTCGCTTTACGAAAAAATGGTTGTGGCTTCGCGCCAATTGCTCGATGAAATTCTTCCCCAGATAAAAAAAAGAACGGTAACGCGCCAACCTCAGGAGCATTCTCAGGCAACCTATTATGGCGGACGCAGGCCCAAAGACGGTGAAATCAACTGGGCTGCCACGGCCTCCCAGGTAAAAAATCTGGTGCGGGCGGTGACCATTCCTTATCCGGGCGCATTCAGCTATATCGGTGACCGCAAATGTTTTTTTTGGATGGTTACTGAAATGCCGGATTATGAAAAAAAAGCGAATCCCGGCACCATTATTTCTCTTGATCCTTTGGTGATTCAGTGCGGGAAAGGCGCCATCCGCGTTGATTTCGGCCAGGCTGAAAATGGTATTTACATGGGTGGCACTCAGCTTGCCCGTGAATTCAATCTTGTTGAGGGGATGACCTTTGGACTTTCTACCAGCAAATACATCGAGATGGTAAAAAAGAAAAAAATTCTCATTTTAGGAATGGATGGTTTTATCGGTAACGCCTTAAGTGAAAAGCTTCTGGATAACGGAAACTATGAAGTACACGGGTTAGACCTCCAATCCAACTCTATCCAACGTTTTTTGGGCAAACCAGGATTTTACTTTCATGAAGGGGATATTGCCATTCACCGCGAATGGATCGAGTACCACATAAAAAAATGCGATATAGTAATCCCGCTCGTGGCCATCGCCACACCCATCGAATATACGCGCAGACCACTCCAAGTATTTGAACTCGATTTTGAACAAAATCTGAGAGTTGTCCGATACTGTGTAAAATATAAAAAACGGATTATTTTCCCCTCAACGTCTGAAGTTTATGGCATGTGCGATGAAGGCGAGTTTAATGAGGATACTTCGAAATTAGTGTTAGGCCCCATCCGCATGCAGCGCTGGATATATTCCTGCAGCAAGCAATTGCTTGACCGGGTTATCTGGGCATACGGTCAGCAGGAAGGGCTTCATTTTACCCTTTTTCGTCCTTTTAATTGGATCGGGCCGCGCTTGGACAGCTTGAGCTCGGCACGGATCGGGAGTTCTCGCGCTATTACCCAACTCATCCTTAACCTGGTAGAAGGAACGCCGATTAAGCTCATTGACGGCGGAAATCAGAAACGTTGTTTTACCGATATTTCCGACGGGATCGAATGCTTGTTTCGCATTATCGAAAATCCTAACCACTGTTGTGATGGGCAGATCATCAATATTGGCAACCCGGATAATGAGGCGAGCATCAAAGCGCTGGGAGAGATGTTGGTGAAAAAATTTGAAAAACATCCCCTCCGGTCAAACTTCCCGCCATTTGCCGGTTTTCAGGAGGTAGAAAGCTCAGTATATTATGGAAGTGGTTATCAGGATCTGCAACACCGAAGACCAAGCATTCGGAAAGCCAAGCAGCTCTTGCAGTGGAAACCTTCGATAGAGCTTGAGCAATCTGTAGAGCAAACCCTCGATTTTTTCTTGCGGGAAGCTATTGGCTCTGGTCGATACCATGAAGACAACCAGTGATCGCGAATGAGCCGTTATAATCACGATGCCATGAAGATAGGCCTGCGCATTGACGTTGACACCTTTAGAGGTACCCGTTTCGGCGTGCCCAGTCTAGGTAAACTTTTAGCGGAGTTCGGTATCACCGCCTCATTCTTTTTTTCTGTGGGGCCGGATAATATGGGGCGTCATCTGTGGCGATTGTTTCGTCCCGCATTTTTAAAAAAGATGCTGCGTTCCCAGGCAACGAAACTGTATGGGTGGGATATCCTTCTCAAGGGGGTGTTCTGGCCGGGACCAGTTATTGGGGAAAAATTGGGACCTCTTATTCGAGCGACAGCAAGGGCAGGCCATGAAATTGGCTTTCATTCCTGGGATCATTACGCATGGCAGAGGTATCTTCACAACATGAGCAGTGATGTCATCCATGATGCGTTTAAAAGAGGTATCGCATTGCTTACCGCGATTGTGGACCGGCCACCATCATGTTCTGCGGTTCCGGGATGGAAATGTAACGATCAGGTCTTAAAGGAGAAAGCCACATTTCCTTTTACCTACAACAGTGACTGCCGGGGGAAAAGCATATTTTTCCCCCTGGTGAATGGAATAACACTTTCCCAACCCCAAATTCCCGTTACCTTACCAACGTATGATGAAGTTATTGGACGTAAGGGGATTTCAAACCACAATTACAATGAGTATATTCTTTCTCTACTGCAACCGCATGGGCTTAATGTGTTGACCATTCACGCGGAAGTAGAAGGAATGATCTGTCTTAAGATGTTTGAGCAGTTTCTGAAACAAGCCCAATCCCAGGGGGCCACGTTTAGCCCCTTAGGAGGTTTGCTTGCTGATGCTTCCCAGTTTGAATGTTCTCCCATGATTCCCAAAACAATTCCTGGCCGTGAGGGATGGGTTTCTTGCCAGGCAACAGTACCTTAATATAAATTGCGAGGATACCCTATGAATCGCTATCTTCCGTTGGCCTTATGTGGTGTGCTTTTGAATGCCTCAGCCCAACTTTTTCTCAAGCAAGGAATGCGAGCCATTGGGCCGTTTTCTTTTGTCGCAAAAAACTTTATATCGGTTGGGCTGAAGGTGGCACTTAATCCGCATATCCTCCTGGGTATGGCGTGCTATGCTTTTAGTATCGTTGTGTGGCTCATGGTTCTGTCTCGGGTGGATGTAAGTTATGCGTATCCGCTGTTAAGCGTAGGGTATATCGTGACTGCATTAGTAGGACAATTTTTTTTTGGAGAGGTTCTTGGTTTTGCACGGTGGATGGGCATTCTTGTCATTTGTTGTGGAGTTTTTCTGATCACCCGAAGTGGGTAAAAGATGTGAACGCTGCGAAAAGTTCACCCAAAATCCGCATAGGCCGATACTCCTTTCAGGCGTTAACGCAGTTCCCGCTGGCAACAAAAAATAACCAATGAAAAAATTATCTCTTGTTGTAATCGGACTTTTTATTTTGATTTACATCGTGCCGCTCGGCCTTCGCCCGATCGTCATCCCCGACGAGACCCGGTACGCTGAGATTCCCCGGGAGATGCTCGTTTCGGGAGATTGGGTTGTGCCCCATCTTGACGGACTCCGGTATTTTGAAAAACCGGTGATGGGATATTGGTTTAATGCAGCCGCGATGTTTCTTTTTGGCCAAAACGCCTTTGCGGTGCGTCTGCCGTCCGCTCTCACCATGGGTATGTCTGCGCTGCTGCTTTTTTTGCTCGTCCGAAAGTTCGGAGGCGGATATTTAGCAGGCATCAGCACTGCTGCAGTTTTTCTTACCTCTATGGAAGTCTTCGGGGTTGGATGTTTCAATGTTTTAGATAGCATATTTTCCCTATTTTTGGCTGGCGCGATGGTTTCTTTCTTTTTTGCCCATAGAGAGAAGCAGTCCGGGAGAAAGATTGACTTTCTGGTGATTTTCGGAGTCTTCTGCGGTCTCGCGTTCCTTGCCAAGGGATTTCTTGCTTTTGCGATACCAGTAATGACGATTGTGCCGTTTATGATCTGGGAACGCCGATGGCAGGAACTTGTCAGGATTTGCTGGGTACCCCTTGTGGCTGCTCTCCTTGTTGCTTTGCCCTGGAGCGTGATAATCCATCAACGGGAGCCTGATTTCTGGCACTACTTTTTTTGGGTAGAACACATCAAACGGTTTATGTCAGAGGACGCACAGCATCCGCAGCCTTTCTACTACTTTATTCCCTTGTTGTTTCTGGGCGGGTTGCCCTGGACGGTATTCATTCCGGCTGCATTTTCAGGCCTCAAGGAGAGAGCTCTCAAGGATTCACTTCTCCGGTTTGCCTTCTGCTGGTTACTCTTTCCTTTCTTGTTCCTCTCCGCCTCACGGGGCAAGCTCGGCACTTACATCCTCCCCTGTTTTCAGCCTCTGGTAATTCTTATTACTGCGGGTCTTCTTGACTACCTCAAAAAGGAAACAAAATGGGTAACAATTGGCGCATTTTTTTTGGCGGTGGTAATGGGATTATGCGCAGTCGGCCTGCTTCTCAGTCAGGTGCTACCGGTTTCGCCGGATTGGAAAATTTTTGAGCCAGGTGAAATCTGGAAACTGGTTTTCCTATTTTTGGGACTTGTGACTTGGACGGTGTTTTTTATGGTTGCCGCGGCAACCTCGGATGTTAAGCAAAAACTTGTCTTGTTTTGTCTTGGACCCTTGTTGCTCATGCTGATCTCGCACGTTGCCATGCCGGATAGATTTAAAGATGATCTCGTCCCGGGTGAGTTTTTACTGCGTCATACAGACAGGATAAGCCCGGACACGACCTTGGTTTCTGATAACTACCTCGTGTCTGCGGTTTGCTGGTTTTATAAGCGAAGCGACGTATGCCTGCTCGGCAAACCTGGAGAACTCGACTACGGAGTATCTCGCGCACCCGAGAAGAACCGTTTATTTAGCCTTGATCAGTTTCGGGAGCTGGTTTCGCAACCTTCCCGACGTATAACGCTTATTACCCGCGAAAAACGCTATAGGGACGATAAGCTCCAGCTTCCACAACCAGCGTTTGTGGATAGTGACCGCGGCTTCGTATTTGCCCAATTCTATGATGATCCTCAGGAAAAATAATAAAGGCGTACCGAGCCAAGGAAGGTAACCGCGTAGCGTAGCAGTATATTTTTTTTGAAAGGTAATACCTGATAAGAAGTTATTTCTGAGGGGCTATTTCCCCGATGCTTTGCTTGGGTTTTAACGGTAGATAGGGGCGAAGGAGCGTAACAAAAACTAACCCCAGTAATCAATTGCTTGGGTTTGCCGTTTTTCCCAGTGCGGTTGAGTGGCTTTTTACATTATATTTTCGAAAACAAGTGAGCGTTTGACAAAAGAGAGTATTAATTTTTTTATTTTTAACTTTTTATTGCCCTTGGGCTTTGGATATTTTTTGGCTGCATTAATCCCCTGAGGAGGGACCTAAAAGATCGTTAGGGAGGTGTTGAATGAATAGGTGGAACATTATCGGATATATTGGACAAACTTTGTCTTGCATGAAAATGGATAGGTGGAGCGTTATCGGATATGTTGGACAAGCTTTGTTTTTTATGAGATTTCTGGTGCAGTGGATTGCCTCGGAACGGAAAGGGGAGACTGTCGTGCCTGTTTCTTTCTGGTATTTCAGCTTAGCCGGGGGACTTATCTTACTTGGGTATGCGATTTATATCCGCGATGCTGTCTTTATCCTTGGACAAGGCGCGGGGGCCTTTGTTTATATTCGGAATCTGGTTCTCATTTTTCGTAAGAAGGAAGGCCAACTCAAAGGGGCTAAAGTTTAAGCGCACGAAACCCTTGAAAGAGGTTATAGATAGGCAACTTCATGCATAACAAAAAAATAATTTTTTTTTTTGTTATGCATTTTAGTTCACCGGGGTTGCTTATTTTTTTCGGAGAGGAGACCACGTTAAACCAATAAAAAATTTGACGGGAAATTATTCCGCAAAAAATATTTTGTAACTGAGTCTCAGTCATCAGGCTGTCAAAAGGTAACATATAACTTCCCCACCCTAAAAACCTAATTTTTCGACATGAGCCAAATAAAATTAAACCCTCATTCGTTATTTTTTTCTTCTCACAACAACTTTGACTTGGAAAAAGTTTGTCTTCCTCTCTTGCTTGTCATCTCTTTCGTTACCATATTTTTCAACTGGGCGCCCGAAGTTTAGAGAATCAGTGCTATATTCTCTATTCTGAGGTGGCTCGTGAGGTGATCCGCTCCGGGGACTGGATTGTCCCCCGATTAGAAGGCGAGCTTTTTCTCAATAAACCAGCGCTTATCATCTGGCTTATTGCCTTACCTTCCGCGTTCGTGGGGAAGGTCACCCCTTTATTGGCAAGGCTTCCTTCTGCGTTAAGCGCGGTGGCGATAATCGGACTTACCTATTTTTTAGGAAAAAGGATGTTCCGGGATTTTCGGGTAGGAGCAATTGCGGGCCTTATTCTCTTAAGCTCCAAAGAAATTTTTGGCAGGCGAGGACTGCCAGAGCGGACATGGTGCTTACCCTTTTTATCCTTTTTTCCTTGCTTTGTTTTTTCGATTTTGCTGGAGAAAAAGCGATTTTAATCCATTTTTATTTGGATACAGTGGCTCCAAAGTTTTCTGGCGCATCGGACGTTGTAAATTTTCTGACTAAAAAATATGAACCCCATGCCTGCCTAACGTCGCAGAAAGGATTTACTCAAATTTCACAAGGCCTCTCTCCAAAAAATCTTGAAGTCTATCCCATAAAGTATTATAAAGAAGCAACCTATTATTTGATAATCTCTAAAAGGGAATAATACGTTACCTATTGATTTCTTGTAAAAGTTCCGATGAATCACATCAACTGGCAGATTAATAAGCAGCTTTTTCCTTACCTCAACCCTCAGGACATGGAGTATTTGGTCTCGGAATTTATGAGGGGAAAAGGTGAGGTTAAAAAGGATAAGCCTCGAAGAACGGTGAAGAAATTGGAGCTTGAGGGGAAGGGATCTTTTTTTGTCAAACATATTAAAATTAAAGGTTGGGAAACCACCGTGAAATATTTTTTCCTTCCCAGAAAAATTTTTACTGAATGGCGAATGATGAATCAGTTAATGGGGCTGGATATCTCTATACCCTATCCTGTGGCCTTGGGAATCAACCGAAAGTTTGGGTTTTTAAAGGAAGCATTTCTCATAACTCAGTCTTTGGGAGAAATGATAGATTTACATAGATTTTATAAGGAGAATATAAAAAACGACCTTGAAAAAGAAACCTTTATAAAATTATTAGCCACGTACGTGCGGTTGCTTCACCATAAAGGTATCCTTCATCATGATATCCACCTTGAAAACATTATCGTCCCAAGCAAGCGGGTAGACCCGCTTGCTTTTTTTCTTGTTGACTTATATAAAACGCGAATTAAGAGAAACCCGAGCGAAAAAGAAAAAATGCTTAACCTTGCTCTTCTCATTTTTGACATTTCTGAAGTAAATCTTTTTGGACCGAATGATCAAGAAAAGTTTATCCGGCTTTATTACTCCGAAGATGCTTTTTCTGAGGAAAAACTCAATTCCATGACTAAAAAAATTTTTTCCCAGATCAAAAAACTAAGGGACCAAAGATTCCTCAGCTGGGGAAGAAAAAGCTTCCGGACAGGTAAATTTTTTAACATTATTAAAGGGAAGGGGAAGTTTTTAATTTATCGCTGGGAATTTGACCCTAAACTTATTCCGGATATTCTTAAGGAGCATGAGGAGATTACCACGCCCATCCAGGGAATTATTCATCCCCGTTGTGATCAACTTTCTCCCGCTATTCTCAAAACTTCCCGCAAAGCTATTGTCACGAAAATTGATATAAAAGGTCAGACCTTTCTCGTGAAAGAAGGTAGAAACGACGCGTTGCGGTTTTCGTTTCGGTTTTTGATAGCGCAGTTACGAAACCGGCGATCCTGGGCTAATAGTAATAAATTAATTCTCAAAAGAATTCCCACTCCCCGTGGCTTAGCTCTTCTTGAAGAGAAGAGATTGGGTGTTCGGATGAGAAGCTTTTTAATTATGGAATACGCGGAAGGTGCGATTCCCCTTCGCTACTATGTCCAAATTTTTAAAGCTCCCTCCAATCCCGAAGTTTTTCAAAAGAAAAGGGCTTTCATTTCTTTTATGGCGATTTTTATTCGGACCCTTCATCAGAAAAGGATTTATCATGGTGACTTAAAGTCGGACAATTTTTTGATTAAAGAAAAGGGAGAAAAAGAGTGGGAATGCTTAATCGTAGATACTGACCGGGTATATTTTGGCAAAGGGGTTTCGCTTTCTCACCGGATTAAAAACTTCGCTCAACTCAATGCCACGATTGAGCAATGCCTATCTCCTTCTGATCGAATTAAATTTTTCAAAGATTACAGTGAAAAAAATAAATGGACCCGCAAACAGAGAAAAACAATCTACCGTCGAATTTTAACCATCTGCAGCTCCAGTACAAACGCCTTCAAACAAGCCCAATATGGTGTGAGTTTTAAGAGAAAACATCCCCCCTCTATCGGAGACCGTTTTCTTAAAATTCTCCACATCAATTCTGAGTTATCCATGGGAGGGGGAGAGCGGCAAGTGATGTATCTCATGGAGGGGCTCAATAATCGTGGCCATTTTGCACACCTGATTTGCCAACCTGATGGAAGTCTCTACCAACGCGCTCTTCAGAAAAGCATTATCACTTTTCCCCTTAAGATGAGAGGAGAAATAGATTTTTTCGCTGCTTTTAAGCTTGCCCTGAAAATAAAAAAAGAAAACTATGATATAATTCATTGCCATACTCCCCATGCGCATGCTCTGGTGGCGTGGGCATCGTGCTTTCTGAAAAAACCACCGATACGTATTGTTACCCGCCGAGTAAATTTCAGTATCTTTCGACACAATTTTTTGGGATTGAATGTTATTAAGTACACAAAATGTATCGACCATATCATTGCGGTATCGCAGAGTATTAAAGATTTGCTTACCAAAGATGGCATCCCATTGAAAAAGATATCGGTAGTGCATAGCGGCACAGATAGGGATTGCTATCAGGGACTCAAGGGGGATTGTGTCTTCCGTGAATTCTCTTTGCCACCCGGTATTCCAATTCTCGGAAATGTGGCCAATCTGCTGGAAGTCAAAGGACAAAGATGGCTTATCGAGGCAATGGAGAAAGTGGTAAAAAAATTTCCGCAGGCTCATCTTTTTATCATTGGCAAAGGGGAACTTGAAAATGAATTAAAAGAAATTACCTCACGTTTAGGTTTAGCCAAAAACATAACTTTTACAGGTTTTCGCGATGATGTGGGTGTGTTTATGAACATTTTTACTATATCGGTGTTTTCGAGTCTGGGTGAAGGCTGTTGTACTACAATTATCGACGCTCTTGCTTTAGCTGTTCCGGTTGTCGCCACTCGTGTTGGTGGGATTCCTGAAATTATTACTCATGAAGAAACAGGCCTTCTGGTTCCGCCTGCTGATCCGGATGCTTTGGCTCATGGGATCATCTGGACCTTAAATAACTATGATAAAGCCAAGGAAATGGCAAAAGAAGGCAGAATGAAGGTCGTGGAAAAGTTTAGCGTTGATGGTATGGTTGAAGGCAATATTAAAGTTTATCAAAAAATGATCGCTGGACAGAGATGTTAACCATGTCCGAAAAAATTAACCGGCTTCTTTTTTTTGGAAAGACACGAAAACGCACCCAAACCACCTCATTTTTCATAAAAGCCTTTCGTAACCAGGGCATCACAGTGCGCGCTATCAATTATCGAAGGATAGAGCGGCGCTGGGGAAAATGGCTTACGGAAAAATATCTTTTTTCCACCTTGAATCGTTTCCAACCTCAATTGGTTTTTATCAATAGTATTGATATCCCATTTAAGATGTTGTCCCAGATCGCCAGGAAGACCAAGGTTGCCATTTACCTTCCGGACTTAATAGCACTTTCTGATAGTAGCGAGTTTGCGGAGTTTATTACTCCTTATAAAGAAGAGATGATTGAACGGGGGAAATTAGTCGACTATTTTTTTATTACTAACCAGGGGCAGATTTCTTTTTTGAAGGAGCAGGGGATAAAAAACCCTATTTTCATTACTCAGGGATGCGATCGAGAAGCGCACCGAATTATTAAAAGTAAAAGTAAGAAATGGAAAAGCGACGTGGCTTTTATCGGCGGAGCTGAGGGGCGTGAGAGGATTAACCTTATAAAGGAGGTTGTTAAACATTTTAACCTCAAAGTTTGGGGGGGGAGGTGGAAAAGGCACGGATTAAAATGTCATAAGCGCAATGTCTATCCGGATGAATTTGCAAGGATTTGTTCAGGGACAAAAATAATTTTAGGCATTGATGCGTCGAATCAAGTAGAAGGATACTTCTCCAACCGAACCTGGATAACGTTGGGGTGCGGGGGGTTTCTCCTTACCCGCTATGTTCCGGGTCTGGAAAAAATTTTTATCAATAAAAAGCATCTGGTTTGGTATCATAGTGTTGAGGAGTGCCTCAAGCTTATTGCTGAATATCTCAAAAAAGATGAGGAAAGAGAAAGGATTAGCAGAGAAGGGTATCACTATGTTCATGAACACCATACGTATGATCATGTGGTTCAAAGGATCCTTCACCACATTGAATAGAGCAATATGGGTAGTATATCGTTAATGAATCACAGGGAATGTTTCTATCCTTTTTTTGTATGGTAATGTGAAATGGAGGAAGATTATTTTTTAACAAATAATGATTTTTTGCTAAGATAGAAAAAATTCAATTCCTTTCGTTAAAAGGGCAGCAAGAGGTACTTTTGCAATAAAAAAGCAAACATGGAAAACGGAAGCATAATAATCCTCAATCTCCAGGACCCGAAAGAAAAGATCGTCGGAAAACTCCTTAGCATTTCACCTTCTGGGATTACCATTAAGGGAGTGGATGTAAACTCGTTTAGCGACTGGACGAAGCAGTTTACCCAAAGGCAACCGACAACCATCATTTTTCCCACCACCGTTTTTTTCCCCATGCATCGAGTTGTGCGCTGTTACCTTGACGAAAATATGGGAGATGTGCCTTCTTTCAGCTCTCAATTTAAAGGAAGAACCAAAAGGGAGATTACGAAGGTTCTTTAATTTTGCCATCAATGTTTGTTTTTAAGGGAAGGAGGAGAACGGGGCAGAGAGATTTTGTCAATTTTTGGTTAAGCATGGTATTGTTGATGTCGCAGCAGCACTTGAAGCCCTTAACCTTCAGAAAAAAGAAGTATCGCTGTCGGCTAGATCGCACTTCAGGAAAGAATTCTTTCCATCAACCAGGTCTTTGAGGTTCTCAATGCCCGGATTAGCACTGCTAAGCTATTTGGAGAGCTTGCGGTTGAAAAAGGCTTTTTGAAAAACAAAGAGGTTGAAAGGTTACTCGAAAGGCAAAAAATAAGCCGGCCTTTGCTTGGGGAAATACTGGTTGAGATGAACAAGATAACGAGCGAAGATCTTGACGTTTTGCTTAAAAAGTTTAAGAAGGCTTCAAAAAACAGAAAAAATAAAAACAAACCCGCTTGTAAAAGAAAGGGACAAACCTCTTTTTTCAACAAAAGAAGCTTGTCCCCGTGAGAGTATTACCATTACCTCCATCGGGCGCGTGGTGAGTAAAACTGCCGAAAACGAATTTATTCTTCGGTTACTCTGAATGGTGAACCTTTTCTTTAATTTTGTCTACCGAGTCTCGGACTTTTCCGCAGACCTCCGCATATTTTTCTTTTCCTGTTTCCCCTAACCCCTCTGCTTTATCCCGGATCGTCTCAACGGCACCCCTTAGTTTTTCCCGAGCTTCTTCTGCTCGCTCTTTTATTTTTTCTCTCGTCTCAACTCCTGGACGGGGAGCAAAAAGCACCCCAAGAGTTGCACCGATAAGACCTCCAGCGACAAAGGCTAAGGTGAGAGCAGCAAAACCATACTCCGTCCGATCAGAATTCATATAATCACCCCCTTTCTCTCACGTGATAAATTGCTCCTACTCTTATCACAAACAACATTATTTCAATCAAGAACTCTTTTGTTTTCGCTTTCCCCGTATCTTTCCCCACGCTTCTTTCAGGGCCCAAAGGATCAGAACCCGGGAAAGTCGGCTACCCACTTCGGAAAAGGCAAACTGTGCGGTTGCGGAAGGAATATTTCTGACCTTCTCCACTATTAAAGGCTGAAGCTCTTCTTCCCAGTTTCCCAAAACTCTTTCGCCCCGGTTTAACAAACCCTTGAAGTCAACATTGATGACTTTGTTCAAACTGGAAGCAGCTATTTCGAGCTGTTGAGAGGTCTTTTTAAGTTGTTTTGTGAGGGGGAGCAGTGAGACCAGAATAAAGATAAATATCCCCCCCAAGAACACTACTATTAAAACTAACAATACAAGTTCCCAAACATGTAATTCTATCATAAGGCAACCTCGTGCGTTTAATATGATTTAGGCAGGTTTATTATTATCTTTTCCCTTAAAAATCTCCCAGCTTTTTAGAATCCCGATTGCCCGGTTAAGCTGGGGATCATCTGCATTTTTCCCTTGATTTTTTTCCGGGACTTCTTTAGAGACATCATCGGATTTCTCTTTTGGTTTAGCGTTCCGGTAGAAATTTTCCAAATCTTTTTCCCGCATGATTTTGACTTTTGGCGATGAAGCCTCTTCAGCCTCAGTTTTGTCTTCTACTACCACATCAGGTTCAATGCCTTTAGCGTGAATTGAGCGGCCCTTGGGTGTGAAATACTTGGCGGTGGTGAGCCGCAGGCCTGCTCCATTGTCCAGCGGGATCACGGTCTGGACCGAGCCTTTACCAAAGGTCCTGGTTCCGAGCAAAACAGCCAGGCCATAGTCTTGTAAAGCACCGGCCACAATTTCTGATCCACTCGCGCTTCCTGCATTGACGAGGACGATCATTGGGTGGTGATGTTTGGGTCCATTATTTTTTGCTTTAAACTCCATCTTTTGTCCCTCAGAGCGGCCTTCAGTATAAACAATGAGGCCCGAATCAATAAACTCGTCACTTACCTCCACCGCTGAGTCGAGCAAACCTCCCGGATTATTGCGCAAATCCAGGATAAGTCCTTGAAGCGAAGGCACTTTAGACTCAAGTTCAGCCAAAGCTTTCCGGAAGTCTCTCGTTGTCTGCTCCTGGAACTGAGTTATCCGGATATAGCCAATTCTTTCGTCTACTATTTTAGACTTGACACTCTTTATTTGAATAGTCGCTCGGGTAAGCGTGAAATCTTTTGGTTGCGTAAAACCTTCTCGCATAATCGTAAGGGTCACTTTCGTTCCTTCTTTACCTCTGAGCTTTTTTACTGCGTCGAACATGGTCATATTTTTGGTAAACTCCTCTTCTATCTTTACAATCTGGTCTCCAGCCTTGATTCCTGCTTGATAAGCAGGGGTGTCTTCAATCGGAGAGACAACGGTAAGCATTTCATCTTTGATGGTAATTTCTATTCCTAATCCACCAAACTTGCCTTGAGTTTCAACCTGCATCTCTTTATAAACATCAGGGGGCATATAGGAGGAATGGGGATCTAAAGTGTTTAACATGCCGTTTATCGCCCCTTCAACCAGCTGGTCAACCTTAGGTTCCTCCACGTAGTCCTTCTGAACGATATAGAGCACATCGCTAAAGAGTTTCAGGTTTTCGTAATTTTTGTCCGTAACCGCGGAGACAATGCGCTCTCCGTGTTCACCGACCATATAGCCGATAATAAAAAAACCAAAAATCAGAAGCCACGGCGATCTAAGTTTTTTCAATTTCACTTTTTCCTCTCCTTATGCTTATCCGTTTATTTTTTTAACCACTCCAGCGGATTTAAGGGCTGGCCGTGGTGCCTAATTTCAAAGTAAAGGTTAGAGCCCTTAAGCGATCCAGTATCACCCACAAGGGCGATTGTCTCTCCGGTTTTCACTGGGGTGCCCACCGGTTTTAAAAGCTCGGCAACATGACCAGAAAGGGTATAAAGCCCAGCACCATGATCAATGATAATAATATTTCCGTAACCTTTAAACCACCCGGAATAAATAACAGTACCCTTTAAGACTGCCTTTATCGGGCTTCCGAGTCGGGCAGTTATTTCAATTCCCTTATTGAAAGAGACGGTGGCAAATTCTTGGTCTTCATGCTCGCCAAAGAAAGTAATGACTTTGCCTTCCACGGGGAAATCGAGCTTTCCCCGTAAGGAAAAAGGGTATTCCGAGGGAAACTTTTCAGAAGGAAGAGACGTTATGGCTTTTTGCTTATCCAGCTTATCAATCAATCTCTGGAGTCGTTGGGAAGCCTGCTTAAGTTCTTCGAGCGCCTTAAGCTGGAGTTGCTTTTCCGATCTGACCCTGACTAATAAACTAGTTTTTTCTTCTTGATGGTTAAGAATTGTTTTCTGAACGGAACGGGTTTGTTGGGTCAAAACTTCCAGTGCATTTTCGGTCTCCTTGAGTCTTTGTTTGTCGTGTTGGAGCAGATCGAGTTTTTGGGAATAATCATTAATTGTGCCCACATTATAATCAATTAATCGGTTTAGGTAACCATACCTTCGCATCAATGTAGAAAAAGACTCAGAAGAAAAAATTGCTTTTGAAAAACTCAAGCGTCCCAGTTGGTAAAGAACCTTTACCCGATCAGCCAAAAACCTTTCCTCTTGAATTATTTCTGCCTTTAGTTTGTCAATCTCCTGATTTAAAGCAGTAATCTTTTTCTCCTGATTTTTTAAGTTGACCCCATAATGTTTAAGTTCTTGTTGTTTTTGGGAAAGCACTTCTTCGATGTCGTCTAAATCAGAAATGACTTTTTCTTCCGTTTTTTCAGCTTTTTTGATTCGGGCCTGTTTAGCTTCAATTTTTTTTTGAATCTCTTTTAATTCATTTTTTTCCTTAGGTGCTTTTTTTTCCTCAGCTTTTAAGTCTCCAGAAAGGGCAAAAAAACCAGAAAAGACTAACGCTAAAAAAAACAATAACTTTTTATTCATACTTTAAATATCTGCCCAAAGAGAAAAAACTCCCCAAGAATCCTGTTGCCACCCCCACCGCAGTAATAAGAAGAAGGTAAGGAAGCGGAAGAAAAAATATTTTAAAAAATTTTAACGAGAAATACGATGATTGGGCGATCCAGTTGCTAAAGAGTTGATAGGAAACGAACAGGACAATGAGTGCAAAAAAAGCGCCCAAGAGACCTTGGAGAATTCCCTCCAGAAAAAAAGGGACTCTTATAAAAAAATTGGTTGCGCCTACGAGTTTCATAATCTCGATCTCATCTTTTCGGGCAAAAAGCGTAAGTTTTATGGTATTGGAGATAATAAAGATTGTGGCCAGCAAAATAACAACTCCCACTGCTAATCCTGCTGATTGCATGAATCTTAGAAAATTTGCATACCCCTCAATCCAGGTTTGACCATACTCCACGTCTTCAACGCCGGGTATTTTTTTAATCTGGAGGGCAAAAAATTTTACTTCCTCAGGACCTCGATACTCATCCTGCAGTTGAATATCCATTGAAGCAGGAAGAGGATTATCTTTCAAACTTTCTAACGCCTTCTTTTGTCCGGGAAAGCTATCTTTAAAAAAACTGAGCGCTTCTTCTTTGGTGATAAGGGACAATTTTTTTACCTGTGGAAATGAGTTTATTTTTTTTTGGATTAAAGGAATATCTTCAGGCGTATTGCTATCCGCCAAGTAAACGGAAACCTGGATTTGGTCCTTCCATTTATTCAGGTAAGTTTGGAGGTTTAAAAATACCATAAAAAAGGTGCTGAGCACTAGCAAAGAAAGGCTGATGATGCCAACAGTAATAAGGTTGATAAGAAAAAAGTGTCTTAAGTTTTGAAAAGCTTTTTTAATAAAATAATAAAATCGCTTCACGATGAGTGCCCTAATTTATTGAACCTTCCCGGGTGGCCGCGTCTTCTGCACCTTTTCGACCGGCAACAAAGACTCCTTTGATTTTACCTTTCTCCAAGGCTGCCACTTTGGTGGGGTGAAAGTTTAAAAGATTTTTATCATGGGTGGCGATGACGATGGTTGTTCCCCAGGCATTGATTATTTTAAAAAGTTTCATGATTTCTTTGGTAAGTTCGGCATCTAAATTACCGGTGGGTTCATCGGCCAAAAGGAGTGTGGGTTCGTTAACAATCGCCCGGGCAATAGCAACCCGCTGTTGTTCACCACCGGAGAGAACTAAGGGCACGGTGTTGATCCGGGTTGACAGCCCAACATGTTTTAAGACCTGTTGGACTTTGCGTTTGATTTCAGTTTGTTTAAGCCCAACCACTTCCAAAGCCAAACCAACATTATCAAACACCGTCCGGTGATTTAAAAGCTTAAAGTCCTGAAAAACAAATCCCATCCGCCGTCGCAACAAAGGAAGAGTTGATTTTTTGATCCTCCCGAAATTCATTCCATTAACGATTATCTGTCCCTTGGACGGGTGTTCCGCTCCAAAAATTAGTTTTAGGAGAGTACTCTTTCCAGCCCCACTTGGACCAAAAATAAAGACAAATTCTCCCTTCTCAATCTTCAGGCTGATATCAGATAGAGCGGAGTATTTAGGAGAATAGTTTTTATAAACATGGAACATCTGAATCATGCTGCTCATCTCGTGTAAAAAGCGTCAACCCAGATTGCTTTTCATCCTTCTTATGTTGTGGCGTACCCTATCACTTTACTGCTCAGACCACCGGTGCCGTCTTCTAGCTTCTGTGTTCCATTATTTGTTGAGCGGCTTTCACAATATTGCCGGGAGTTAACCCCAAATATTTGAGCAGATCAGGGGCACTCCCCGATACTCCAAATTTATCCTGAACTCCGACTCTTGCAATACGGGTAGGGTTTTTCCCCGAAAGCACCTCAGCAACCGCACTGCCCAGACCACCAATAACGGAGTGTTCTTCGGCCGTCACAATACCACCGGTTTTTAAGGAGCAGTCAACCAGCAGCTCTTCATCGATAGGTTTGATGGTGGAGAGGCTTACTACCCGTGCGGTGATGCCTTCCTTCGCCAAGGTTTCAGCAGCTTCCAGACATTGCGAAACCATAAGTCCACACCCAATAAGGGATATATCTTTGCCTTCTCTGAGAATTTTTCCTTTACCGAGTTCAAAGGTGTAGTCATCGCCTAAAATAAGGGGAAACTTAACCCGGGATGAACGGATATAAAAAGGCCCAGGTATTTTTACTACGGTCCTGATGACTTCCTGCATCTCTTTCCCATCCATGGGAACAATAACGTGCATCCCCGGCAGTACTCTCATTATTGCTATGTCTTCCGCCGACTGGTGAGATCCCCCGTCCTCCCCTACCGTAACACCGCCATGACTGGCCACAATCTTTACGTTGAGCTTGTTGTAAGCGATATTGTATCTGACTTGTTCCCAAGCTCTACCACTGGCAAAAATAGCAAACGTGCTTGCGAAAACTGTTTTCCCGCTTGCCGCCAATCCGGCTGCTGTACCCATCAGGTTTTGCTCCGCTACACCCATGTTGAAAAAGCGGCCGGGAAATTTTTTGGCAAACAGGCTGGTTTTGGTAGAACCAGATAAATCAGCATCTAAGACCACAATTTCGGGATAGAGTTCACCCAGCGCAGCTAAGGTTTCTCCGTAAGCTTCTCGTATTCCTGTTAACTTCAAGACCTTACCCCTTTCTTACGATTTTATTCCTAACTCAATTAATGCTTTTGCCAACTCCTCGTCCGTGGGGGGAATCCCATGATATTCAACTTTACCTTCAAAAAAAGACACGCCTTTACCTTTTATCGTTCTCGCAACGATCAAAGAAGGTTTGTTCTTTACGGTTTCGGCTTTATCCAAAGCAGAGATAATCTCCTGAAAATCATGTCCATTGACACGAAAAACTTCCCACCCGAAACAGGCCCACTTATCGGCAATTGGTTCTATCTCCATAATTTCGTTTACCGGGCCATCAATTTGGAGTCCATTATGATCAAGAATCCCGCATACATTATCCAATTTATAGTGAGCCGCTGCCATCGCAGCCTCCCAAATTTGACCTTCCTGGTTTTCTCCGTCTCCCATAAGCACATAGACGCGAGAAAAACGTTTATCAAGCTTTAACGCCAATGCCATTCCATTAGCCATGGAAAGACCCTGGCCGAGGGAGCCGGTCGAAATATCAATCCCCGGCGTCACCTTCATGTCCGGATGACCTTGGAGAATACTCCCTAATTTTCTTAAATTCATGAGTTCGGAAAGATCAAAGTAGCCACTTCGGGCTAAGACAGTATAGAGAGCCGGTGCCCCGTGTCCTTTAGAAAGGACAAAACGGTCCCGGTCAGGCCAGGTGGGATCTTTAGGATTGTGCCGCATTTTGTGAAAATATAAAGAAACGATAATCTCCACGGCAGAGAGTGAGCCACCGGTATGGCCGGAGGAAGCTTGGTTGAGCATTTTTAGAATATCAACGCGAATGGTCTTGGCAAGAGACTCTAATTTTTTAATCTGTTCAGCATTTAACATGCGCAAGATTTCCTTTCCCAGATGCAAAAAAATAACCATTAATTCAACTATATTAAATATAAATTAATATGTTAACACTTTTCAGAAAGGTTGTCCAACATTATTTCGGATGCCTTGCAATCCATTTATCACCTCGCTCAAGCCCATCAATTCATTGATTTGACGTTAAGGAAGACTATTTATTTGGCAGGGGGAGGTGTAAAAATTCTATGGGTAGGAATAGGATTTTACGGTGCAAACATCAAGAGCATGAAAAGCTAAGACATAGAAACCCAAAAGAATTATTGCGACCACAAAAATTGCCTTTTTGCTCAGTTTCTTTTCAGGAGATATGAGGGAACCGTCTTTATCCCAGTTTCGCTTAAAGCGGAATAAAGAGATAAAATTGTAAAAGACGAAAGCTTCTAAAGCAAAAGGAGGAAATCCGAGAAATCCTGCTAAAGGCATCTCAAAGATTTTAAGTTTTTCAAAAAAGGGGACTGTGTAAACCCATTTAGAAGCCGCCCAAAAATTCCAAAATTCCCAGAGGAACCCGCAGATTAAACCCGCAGTAAGCAAGAGCAACAGTCTACGAAAATTTCCTTTCTCCCAGTCTCGAATCAAAGAAGGACTTCCGTGGAGATAGTTTATGGGGTCCAAGAGAAAAAAGACCCCAAGCCAGATAAGCGGAAAACAATATCGGGGAAAAATAAGCGGGGCAAGCAGAAACAGGGCGCCCAAAATAGAAAAGACGGAAATCCAGGAATTGGGAAAAACCAGTCGGCGGGTTTTAACTTTTAAATAAAGATTAAGGCAACCAAGAAGCTCATAGGTTTCAAACATGCCGGGTAAGACCGTGGCAAAAGAGATGAAATAGCCAACCCAGCGTAGCCAAAGGGTTCCGATTACATTTACGTAGTGCCAGTTTTGCATACGAATGTTGATCATTTCGAAAAAAAGCCAGAAGGCAACTGACCAGGGGATTATGACCAAAAATTCACGCCTCCGGCTTAATATGAGGGAGTTTCCCCGGATGCGAAAGATGATACCATCAACAATGAAGATATAAGACCACCACGCAAGAGGATAAAACCAGGAGGCAAACGGCTCTACTCTCTGGAGCATGAAGATTTCCGCAAAGGCAAAGAGAATAACTCCACAAGCAATCTGTGTATTAGCTTTAGTCATTGCTTAGGCGATTGACTTTAATAGTGAGTATTGATTTAACAAGAATCAGGGATTTAAAAATAAAAATAGATTCCTCCAGCCCGGCGGTTATCAAACGGTTTTACCTTCAGGGCATACGTGGCTGTTCCCAGGCCGGTTGTTTTGTTAGTATCAACGAACACCAATTTTTTGGTGCCGAATAAAAAAATAACCTTCTTGCCTTCTTTTCGCAAAATGTCCGCAAAATAGGGAATGAGATATCCTGGTCTTGGATTTTTTCATTTTTGTGAAAGAGGATGGCAATTCTTTTTTGTATCAGTAGGCTTTGGAATCAAGATTTTTATGGTCAGGAGAGCAAAGATCGCATTATCCGGGCGGTGCTCACTCTCCATCCAAACTGACGAGAGCAATCAACTTTGGAACACATGTCCCATTGCCACGCTTTATTTTACTGATGAGAAAATTTTAGCGTAGCAACCTCTCAGCAACCGTCTTAAACCCCTCCATCGACCTCGCGATCGTTTCATCTGCCACACAGTAGGCAATCCGGAAGTAGCCAGACGTACCAAACCCAGAGCCTGGGACGGTGAGGATTCGTTCCTTTTGCAGCAACCGGACAAACTGGACATCATCCGGGATGAGACTTTTGGGAAAAAGATAAAACGCTCCTTCTGGCTTGTAAAACTGATAGCCACGGGCGGATAATCCTTCGCAAAGGAGATCGCGTTTCTTTTTATACTCAGTCGGATCACAGGCTAATTCAGTAACCTTTGCGATTACTCGCTGCATAAGCGCAGGGGCATTAACAAAACCCAATATCCGGAGGCAGACAATAAAACCATCGATGATTTTTTTGACATCGTCAATCGCAGGGTGGGCGGCAATATAGCCAATCCGCTCGCCGGCTAAGGAAAGCGCTTTGGAATACGAGGTGGCAATAAAACTGTAGGGGTAGAGGGGTAAAACCGCCGGGACCCGCACGCCATCATAAATGATTTTTTTGTAAGGCTCATCAGAAATCAGGTAGATGGGTTTTCCGAATGCTTTGCTCTTTTGGGTAAGAAGCTGGGCTAATTCCTTTAAGTTGTTTTCAGAATAGACTTTCCCGGTGGGGTTATTCGGAGAGTTGATAAGCACTGCTCTGGTTTGACAATTTAAGAACGTTTCGAGCTTTGCCACATCAATCGAAAAGTCCTCCGTAGTAGGAACCAGTATCGGTTTTCCGCCAGCGTTGTCCACATAAAAATAATATTCCGCAAAGTAGGGGGTAAAAAGAATTACTTCTTCTCCGGGGTTGAGTAAGGATTTAAAAATAACATTGATGGCGCCGGCTGCGCCGCAGGTCATCACAATGTTATCCCAGGGAACCGCGGTCATCTGCTCATGGGAAACATATTCAGCAATGGCCATCCTGGTTTCAGGGTAGCCAGCATTCGGCATATACACATGCCGGCCGGGAGTTTTATCCTGAGCCACGTGCATGAGTGTTTCGGAGAATTCCAAGGGAGGTTCAAGGATGGGGTTTCCGAGACTAAAATCAAAAACATTTTTCTCCCCGTATTGGGTTTTCATCTGCCGGCCTTCCTCAAACATCCGCCTGATCCAGGAGGCATGGTCAATAAAATCACGGATTTTATCAGCAATGGGCATAGGTATTGCTCCAAAAAATGATTTATAAAGCATTTCCTTATCACAGGAAGGGAAGGTTGGCAACTGGGGAATGTTTTATGTCAAAAAAAGCTTGGTTAAAGAAATTTTTGAAAGCACTTTATCTTTTAAGCTTTTCCTGATAGAATGGTCACCTGAGGAAGAATAGATATGGTAAAACTGGCAATCTTCAACGTCCTTTTTGACGAAGGGGATATCAATCTGGTGATTGATACCAATGTGGGTGGGGTAAAGGTTCCTCCCTATCTTTACGGGAAACTCCACAACTTTATCCTTGGAAATGTCTCTTCGCCCCGTCTGCTTGCGGATGAAAGCGGAGTTACTGCTCCTTTGCGATTTGGAGAAACTAGATTTGCCTGTTATTTCCCTTGGGCTTCGGTGCGGGCAATGATCTCCCGCAAAGCAGTGGTAAATTTTCCGAACGAGGGTGAAAAAGAGGACAAGGATAAACCCAAAGATGACCCGCCCAAGCTAAAGCGCATAAAATGAAGCCCCACCGTTTGGTCGGGGCTTCATTTTATTTATCCTTAAAGATTATGCTCGTCTAACTTCCTTAAACTACCATCGTGAACATCTCGAAAACTCCTAAGCAACTAAAACTATTTTAAGATGCCCCGCCCTGTGGGCGGGGTAATTCACTGCGCTTTCCATTTGACGTCTCCTTTTTATAGTTACTTAATTTAAGATCACTAAAAATAGGTGATTGTTATCTGGGATAAGCCCACAAAATATTTGGAAAATTATGCAGGTTACCTAATGGGCAAGCTTAAGTGCTTTAATTAAATACGATGCGGTTACATCACGAGCGAAAGTTTTTGATTATTTCCTCACTTCTGCGGAACAAAATGAAAAATTTTACCAACCGGTTAATGTCACCAAAATAATTATAAAACAGATATTTTTACATTCCGGATATTCCCTGAAGAACACAGGACCGGCATGACGCAACAAATAAGGCAGGGCACACTTGATGAAATGTTAAAATATACCCTGCCTTTTGCATGATTCGTCAGTTTTGACTGACGCCTGACGTCTTTTTTGACTAGCTCAGACGTTTTTCCAGAGCGTCGAGTTCTTTTTTAAGCTCTTCCGGCAGACGATCGCCGAACTTGGCGTAATGTTCGCGGATGCTGGGGACTTCTTTCTTCCACTCGTCTTTATTGACATCCAGCAGTTCCTTCATATCCGCTGCGCTTACACTCAGTCCGGTCGTGTCGATGGCATCTTCAGTGGGCATAAAGCCGATCGGCGTTTCCTTGGCTTTTCCCTTTCCGGCCGACCGTTCGAAGACCCACTTCAACACGCGGCTGTTTTCGCCGTAGCCGGGCCACAGCCACTTGCCGTCCGCCGTTTTTCTAAACCAGTTGACGTAAAAGATTTTCGGCAGTTTGTCTTCCGTCGTTTTCGTGCCGATGCTGATCCAGTGTTTGAAATAATCTCCCATGTTGTATCCGCAGAAAGGCAGCATGGCGAACGGATCGCGCCGGACCTGTCCGATATTGGCGGAAATGGCGGCGGCGGTAATTTCGGAGCCGACAATCGATCCGAGGAATACGCCGTGATTCCAGTTAAACGACTGATGCACCAGCGGAATGGTGGAAGGGCGACGGCCGCCGAACAAAAATGCGCTGATGGGCACGCCTTTGGGGTTTTCCCAGTCGGGGTCGATCGCGGGACACTGTCTGGCCGGGGCCGTGAACCGGGAGTTGGCATGAGCGGCAACCTTACCGCTGTCTTTGGTCCAGACATTGCCCGTCCAGTCGATAATTTTGCCGGCAGGCGCATCGTATCCAATACTTTCCCACCAGACGTCTTTGTCTTCCGTCAAAGCAACATTGGTAAAGATGGTGTTCTTTTCTATTGCTTTCATGGCGTTGTAATTGGAATCCAGCGACGTGCCCGGAGCAACGCCGAAGAAGCCGGCTTCGGGATTGATGGCGTACAAACGGCCGTCCTCGCCGAATTTCATCCAGGCGATATCGTCACCGACGCATTCCACCTTCCAGCCGGGGACGGTGGGAATCAGCATGGCAAGATTGGTTTTGCCGCAGGCCGACGGGAAAGCGGCGGCCACGTATCTTTTTTCTCCCTCGGGGCTCGTGATGCCGAGAATCAGCATGTGCTCGGCCATCCAGCCCTGCTCTCTGGCCATCACCGAGGCGATGCGAAGCGCAAAGCATTTCTTGCCCAAAAGCGCGTTTCCGCCGTATCCGGAACCATAGGACCAGATCGTTTTTTCTTCCGGGAAATGGGAAATGTACTTTTTCTCGATCGGAGCACAGGGCCATTTGGAGCCGTCGGATTCCCCTGCCGCCAGAGGTTTGCCCACCGAATGCAGGCAGGGAATAAACACGCCGTCTTCGCCCAGAACATCGAGCACTTTGGTACCCACGCGGGTCATAATATGCATGTTCACCACAACATAGGGCGAATCGGTAATCTCAATGCCGATCTGGGCAATGGGGGAACCGACGGGACCCATGCTGAACGGAATCACATACATCGTCCGGCCTTTCATGCAGCCGTCGTAAAAGCCTGTCATGGTTTTCTTCAACTCGACCGGATCAATCCAGTTGTTTGTGGGGCCCGCTTCATCCTTGGTCTTCGAAGCGATGTAGGTGCGGTCCTCAACGCGCGCCACGTCGGAAGGATCGGACCGGAAAAGAAAGCAATTTGGACGCTTGCTGGGGTTCAGCGGCGTGGCCAGACCTGAATCGACCATAATCTTGATCATGGCATCATATTCTTTCTGGGAACCATCGCACCAGTAAACCTTGTCCGGTTTACACATTTTGGCCATGTCATCCACCCACTGGATGAGCTTTTTGTTCCTGGTCATACTGCTGTCGTTCATGTGTTGTCTCCTTTAACTGTTCATTATTGTTAGCCTTATTATTTAAGGCCCATTCACGTTGATTTTTTTAAGATGTCATAGAACCCGTAAATGGGGATAGCTAATATATTAATTTCAAAATAGCAACATGATTTTTTTAAGCCGGCATATGCATCAGATTCAAAAGGTTTTTTTCACTGTTTCCTTTTGCCTTCCCTGCCAAGGCCCCTCCGACACCTGGCGGTCGTCCGGTTTCACCTCGGCGTAACAATATATCAATTCTTCTTTTATATAAGCCGGCAATTCGGAAATAAAACTCATAAGAAATCAACCGAAAAACTATGCAAAATCTTTGCCACTTTATTCGTAATTTATTTTTGGCAATTGTTGGCTGTTATCTTCCCTTTTTTTATAGTTATTATTTTACCATTTTTTCTTTAATTTTCAATTGTTGGAAGATTATTAATTTTGTTTTTCGTAGACCAATTAACAGGATTTGGTTTTGGTGTTTTTTTTCGTCACATCCTAATTTTTTTCCATCACTACAAGTTTTTTATTGTGGTGAAGATTTATAAATATATTCTGAACATTTTTAAATTTCAAGGGCTTTTCCTATTTCCCCATTTTTCTTCGAAAGAGACATCCTTCCTGGAACTGAAAATAACCACCCTCTTTTTTCCTGCTTGACCTGAACGTTAGTTTCATTTATAGTGCCTTTTTTTGAGCCAATAAATTATTCGATAATTTACTTATAAGGAGGTTGCTATGAAGGTTATACTATTGGGTGCCCCGGGTGCGGGCAAAGGTACAATTGCTAAACTTCTTACTGACTATGACGGGTCGGTACAGATTTCAACTGGGGATATACTTCGGGCGGCGGTAAAAGCAGGAACCCCGGTAGGCAAAGAAGCCAAGGCATATATGGATGCCGGCGGTCTTGTCCCGGACTCGATCATTATGCGTATTATGGAAGCCCGGTTGCAAGAGCCTGATTGCCAAAAGGGTTTCATTTTGGACGGATTTCCCCGCACTATTCCTCAGGCAGAGGAACTCAAGAAGCTCCTGACAAAGCTATCCATTACCCTTGATTTGGTGGTCAATCTGGATATACCGAGAGAGGTTATTCTGGACCGGCTCACCACCCGCCGGACCTGTTCCAATGCCTCCTGCCAGGAAATTTACAATATCAAGAGCAATCCCTCCAAACCGGACGGAACCTGCAAAAAATGCGGGAGCCCAACCATTCAGCGGGACGATGAGACTGAGGAGGCAATTCTCAACCGGCTGGAAACTTACAACCAGAAGACTGCGCCGCTTATTGGTTTTTATCGAAAGGAAGGGATGATAAAAGATTTTACCTCATTGAGCAGTCAGGAAACAGTCGAGGGCATTAAAAAGTCTTTAAAGAAGTAACAGAACAAAAAATATTTTAATTTCTCCGTATGACACCAACTCACCTATCCATCGGTTCACACCGATGGATAGGTGAGTTCATCAATGCTTTTTATTTAAATCTCTTCTTTACTCAAAGTATCGATTACTATCACTCCGCGCTGCTTCATTTCTTCAAGAGCATGATTCGTTGTTTCCGGAACAACTCCTCGGCTTAAATCTTTAATCATCACGACTCGATAACCGAGCGCTACCGCATCTAGCGAACTAGCTCGCACACAATAGTCAGTGGCAATGCCGTAAAGAATGACGCGCTCGATACCTCCTGCCTGGAGGATGTGGTGGAGGGTGGTCTGGTTGCCTCCATCATCACGAAATCCGGAATAACTCTCAAACTCAACCTCCGTGCCTTTGTGCACGATGGCATCGAACAATTTTTCGTCAAGTAATATCTTTGCTCCTTCAGAACCCTGAACACAATGAGGAGGCCAAAGAACCTGCTCCTTCCCGTTGCGGGAAATTACTTCAAAGGCTTTTTTACCCGGATAGGTGGTGAAAAAAGAGATATGGTTGCTGGGGTGCCAGTCTTGGGTGGCAAAAATGGCGACCCCTTTTTCTTTCAACATTTTGGTCGCTGCCAGCACTTTATCAATAAAGCGCTGATCAGTACCTTTTACTGCCAGGGAACCATGCTTAAGTCCCGTAAAATCTCCTTGGATATCGGTCACAATAACGCCGGTTTTCATTGTATTCCTTTAAAAATAGTGTTATTCTTTAAAACGTTAGCCGTCCTCATAGAAAAAGTTTTTTGCCGAACACTGTGCTATAAAAATTGTAGCTGATAAAATGAAAAAAATAAAGAGACATCCCTAAGCTTGACATTTTTCCTTTTCTAACATATTAATAAAAAAGCAAAAAGCATATCCAGATCCTTTAGGGAGTATCACTAATGCCGCCATTAATGAAAAAACGATCAAAAAAAACTGGGCTCTCTCCCGGAACCCTCTTTCACATTGGGGAAAAAAGGGTGGAAAAAACCAGAATACGCATTATCGAGTATGATGAAAAAATTTTTCAGGAGAGGGAAGGCACAGGGATCGAGGAATGCTTGATATTTACCTTTCCAGTGTGAGCAATAAAATGAATGAGGTGATGAAGGTATTAACCGTTATTGCCACTATATTTATTCCCTTAACGTTTATTGTTGGCGTTTATGGGATGAATTTTAAGTATATGCCCGAACTCGAATGGTCTTGGGGATATTTCGCGATTTGGGGGGTCATGGTAGTTGTTGCCCTTGGAATGCTAACCTATTTTGGGAAGAAAAAGTGGCTCTAAAAGGAAAAGAAAAAACTCCAGCACCAGTATCATACGATTTCAGGTTGTTCTCTGATGATGACCGCTACCTCTTTAATGAGGGTAGCCATTTCCGGCTTTATGAGAAAATGGGAGCGCATCCTCTCAATAAAGATGGCAGAGAAGGCACCTGTTTTTCAGTGTGGGCTCCGGATGCAGAGCAGGTCTCTGTTATGGGGGACTTTAATGACTGGAACAAATCAACCCATCCCCTCGTACCCCATGGCCAGTCAGGGATCTGGGAAGGATTCGTCCCCGGCGTAGGAAAAGGTGACACCTACAAATACCACATCATCTCTTGCTATCATGGCTATAAGGTGGACAAAACTGATCCTTTTGCCCTCTACCATGAAATTTCTCCTAAGACTGGTTCTATTGTTTGGGATTTAGAATACGCGTGGGACGACCAAGTATGGATGGAAAAAAGACAAGGCCATAATGCGCCTGATGCCCCCATGGCTATTTATGAGGTACATCTCGGTTCGTGGATGCGCGTGCCGGAAGAAGGAAATCGTCCTCTTACCTACCGGGAAATCGCCCCGAAGCTTGCGGAATACGTAAAGCACATGGGATTTACCCATGTGGAGTTTCTCCCGCTGATGGAACACCCGTTTTATGGCTCCTGGGGCTACCAAACCACGGGATATTTTGCTCCCACGAGCCGCTATGGAACTCCCCAGGACCTCATGTACCTGATCGACTGCTTACACCAAAACGGTATCGGGGTGATCATGGACTGGGTGCCCTCACATTTTCCCACTGATGCGCATGGTCTCGGTTTCTTTGACGGGACGCACCTTTATGAACATGCAGACGCTCGTAAAGGGTTTCATCCAGACTGGGAAAGCTTCATCTTTAACTACGGACGCAATGAGGTACGAAGTTTTCTTTTGAGCAGCGCCCTCTTCTGGTTAGAGAAATACCATGCAGATGGTCTTCGCGTGGATGCGGTAGCGTCCATGCTCTACCTCGATTACTCACGGAAAGAAGGGGAGTGGATTCCCAACCAGTACGGAGGAAGAGAAAATCTCGAGGCAATTTTGTTTTTACGGCGTTTTAATGAAGTGGTGTATAAGGATTTTCCTCAGGTGCAGACGATGGCTGAGGAATCAACCGACTGGCCCATGGTTTCACGGCCCACCTATGTGGGAGGACTTGGTTTTGGCATGAAGTGGGATATGGGCTGGATGCATGACACGTTAGTGTATATGACCAAGGCCCCAGTTCATCGAAAGTATCATCACAACCAGCTCACCTTCCGGATGCTCTATGCTTTTCATGAGAATTTTATCCTTCCCCTTTCTCATGATGAAGTGGTGCATGGTAAGGGATCGCTTTTAAATAAGATGCCGGGGGTAGATTGGCAAAAGTTTGCTAACCTTAGGCTTCTTTTTGGATATATGTACGCTCAGCCAGGGAAAAAACTCCTTTTTATGGGTGGGGAGTTTGGGCAGTGGAACGAGTGGTATCACGAGGTAAGCCTTGATTGGCACCTGTTACAGTATGGGCCTCATAGCGGGTTAAAACTGTGGGTTAAGGACTTAAACCATCTTTACCGGAGTGAACCGGTTCTCTATGAGCTTGACTTTGACCCTGCTGGATTTGCCTGGATTGACTGTCAAGATAATGAAAGTAGTACTGTGAGCCTGGTACGTCAAGGCCGCTCCACTCATGACATGGTAATGGTTCTCTGCAATTTTACCCCTGTTCCCCGCTTCCACTATCAGGTGGGAGCGCCCCAAGGAGGTTTTTGGCAAGAGGTGCTCAATAGTGATGCGCTTGAATATGGCGGAAGCGGGCAGGGAAACAGTGGGGGTGTAGAGGCTGTACCCCTCTCGGTTCACGGGCAGCCATATTCACTCAACCTTACGTTACCTCCTCTCGGTGTTGTATTCTTACGGAACAAAAGTCACCTATGATGAGTGAAACTGAATACGACGCGTTGACGGTCACATGTGAGTAAAAGGCAAAGGGTGAATCTTTCTTGAGAATTTTTTCCAATAAACGGTAGCATTCATGGAACGATATATCTGCATCCATGGGCATTTCTATCAGCCGCCCCGTGAGAATCCTTGGCTAGAGACAGTTGAGGTTCAGGATTCAGCCCAGCCCTATCATGACTGGAACCAAAGGGTGACTGCTGAGTGCTACGCACCGAATGCCCGGTCTCGAATCTTGGATGAAAAAAACCAAATTGTTCAGATCGCCAATAACTATTCCAAAATCAGCTTTAATTTTGGTCCGACTCTGATTTCCTGGATAGAAAAAAATGCGGCCGATTTGTACCAGTCTCTCTTGGAGGCAGATAAAGAGAGTCAGAAAAATTACTCCGGTCATGGCTCTGCCTTAGCTCAGGCGTATAATCACATGATCCTTCCCCTCGCTAACCACCGGGATAAGTACACCCAGATCATCTGGGGAATTCGGGATTTTGAATATCGCTTTGAGCGAAAGCCGGAAGGGATGTGGCTTCCGGAAACCGCAGTTGATCTGGAAACACTCGACATCTTATCCCAACTTGGTATCCGTTTTACCATCCTTGCCCCTCATCAGGCACGACGCATACGACCTATCGGGTCCATCAAATGGCAGGATGTGGGGGGAAGTAAAATTGATCCAACAATGGCCTATAAGCTCCGCTTGCCTTCCGGTCGAGATATTTCGCTTTTCTTTTACGATGGACCAATATCCCGTGCGGTTGCTTTTGAAAACCTCCTTGGTAAAGGGGAAGCATTTATTCAGAGGCTCATGAGCGGATTTTCCGAATCGCGCACCTGGCCACAAATCGTTCATATCGCCACGGACGGGGAAACCTATGGCCACCACCACCGTTTCGGAGACATGGCTTTAGCGTATGCTTTAAACTATATTGAGACGAAAAAGATTGCTCGCCTTACCAACTATGGAGAGTATTTGGAGAAGTGCCCGCCTTTTTTTGAGGTGGAAATTTATGAAAATACCTCATGGAGCTGTACCCATGGAGTGGAACGCTGGCGAAGCAACTGCGGGTGTAATGTTGGTGGACATGCCGGATGGAGTCAGGCGTGGAGAACGCCTTTGCGTGATAGTCTTGACTGGCTCCGGGACGCTATGGAAGCCGCTTTTGAAAAAAAGGCGCTTTCACTCTTAAAAGATCCCTGGGAAGCTCGAAATGACTATATTCACATAGTACTTGACCGATCGCCGAAAAATATTGAAAACTTCTTAAACCGGCACGCGCTTCATGCTCTGGATAATGCTGAAATAATGACCGTGCGTAAGCTCATGGGGCTTGAGCGCCACGCTATGTTGATGTACACCAGCTGTGGCTGGTTTTTTGATGAACTCACCGGAATCGAAACTCTCCAAAACCTCTCTTATGCTGCACGGGTGCTTCAGCTCGCAAAAGAACTTTTTGGTTATAACTTGGAACCCCGTTTTCTCCCCTTATTATCTCAGGCCACCAGCAATCTTCCCGAATTTGGAGATGGCCGCCGCATCTATGATAAAATTATAAAACCTTCGGTGGTCAATCTGGAGAAGGTCGGTGCTCATTACGCCATTAGCTCTCTTTTTGATGATTACCCGGAAAAGGCCACCATTTTTTGTTTTACTGCCGAACAAGAGGATTACCAAACCTTAGAAGCGGGGAAGTCAAAGCTCGTGATAGGCAACGCGTGGATTGCCTCTGAGATAACCAACGAAAAAGCCCGCTTGAGCTTTGGGGTTATTCATTTTGGGGATCACAATTTAAGCTGTGGGGTACGGGAATACCAAGAAGAGGGCATCTATCAGGCTTTGGTACAAGAGGCATTTGATGCCTTTAAGCGCGGTAATTTACCGGAAGTGGTTCGGGTATTAGATAAATACTTAGGGACTTCAATCTATTCCCTGAGGTCTCTTTTCCGGGATGAACAGCGGAAGGTCCTGGACTCGATTCTGGGGGCAACGTTAGCTGATGCGGAGTCTCACTATCGCGATCTCTATGAGAACCATGTGCCTTTGATGCGTTTTCTTAAAGATGCCGGCATCCCCGCACCCAAGGCCCTTTATATGGCGGCAGAGCTGGTTTTAAATGAAAGTCTTCGCCAGGCTCTCGAAAATGAAGATCTCAATCCAAAAGTTATCAAAACTCTCCTTGAGGAAGCCAAAATAGAAGGGATAACTCTTTATTTAGAAGCCTTGGAATATTCGTTAAGGAAAAACCTCGACGGGATGGCTGAACTGATTTCTAAAAACCCTCTTGAGGTTTCTTCCCTCAAAAAATTGGATACTGGTTTAAACCTGTTGCCCTTGGTACCCTTTACCGTAACCCTGTGGAAGATCCAGAACCTTTTTTATGATTTACTTCAGAACCTTTATCCCACCGTACACGAAAAAGAAAAGCAGTATAAAAGCGTTCAAGAATGGGAGCGCGTTTTTACCTCCTTGTGTGAAAAACTCTCACTTTTAGTGCACTAAGTGAGGGGAAATGTTATGAGGAAAAAATTACTATGAAGCGCCGAGGAAGCGGAATCCTTCTCCACCTATCCTCTCTTCCTTCCCCTTTTGGCATTGGTGATCTGGGGCCCGAAGCGTATCGTTTTGTCGATTTTCTGGTTGAATCAAAACAAAGCTTCTGGCAGCTTCTTCCCATCAATCCCACTGCGCCAGTATACTATAATTCTCCTTATCACAGCACCTCAGCTTTTGCGGGGCATCCTTTGTTCATTAGTCTTTCGCTTTTGGTAAAGGAAGGGTTGCTCGACAAAAGTGACTATGAGCCTCTGCCGGATTTTTCGAGCAATAAGGTTGATTATCAAGGGGTGATTGATTTTAAAGGGATCCTTTTTCATAAGGCCTGCGAACGGTTTAAAACTAAACGGGATGATGATTACGAACGATTTTGTGTGCAAGAAAGTCCGTGGCTTAATGACTTTTCTCTTTTTGCGGCGCTCAAATTACAGTGTGAGGGAAGGGCGTGGAATGAGTGGCCGCGAGACCTGCGGGATAGAAACCCAGTGGCTCTTCGATTAGCTGAACACGACCTTATCGATACCATTAATTACGAAAAATTTCTCCAATACATTTTTTTCAAACAGTGGAGCGCGCTCAAAGAATATTGTTGCCAGAAGAACATTCAGGTTATTGGTGATATTCCGATTTATGTCCAACATGATAGTGCTGATGTATGGAGCCATCCCGAATTCTTCAAACTTGACGAAAACAAGCGCCCCTTTGTTGTTGCTGGTGTCCCCCCTGATTATTTTAGTAAGACGGGCCAGCGCTGGGGTAATCCGATCTATAACTGGGACGTGCTTAAGCAAAAAGGATATGTCTGGTGGATTGAGAGGATTGCTTATAATTTAAAAAAATTTGATTTTATTCGCATCGATCACTTCCGGGGTTTTAAAGGTTATTGGGAAATCGCTGCTGAAGAAACAACTGCTGTCAATGGGCGATGGGAGGAAGCTCCGGCAATGGATTTTTTTACCCAGTTAACGAGAAAATTTGCGTGCCTGCCGATTATCGCTGAAGATCTCGGGATCATTACTCCGGATGTAAGAGAGATTATGAATTACTTTGAGTTTCCGGGCATGAAAATTCTTCTTTTTGCTTTTGGAAAGGACTTGCCCTTCAATCCTTACATTCCCCACAACCTTCCCCAAAACTGTGTTGCCTATACGGGCACTCATGATAACAATACGATCCGTGGTTGGTTTGACACGGAAGCGACTCCTGAAGACAAAAAAAGGTTGTTCCAGTACTTGGGGCGTGACGTTCCCATCGATGAGCTTCACTGGGAAATGATTCGGCTCTTAATGATGTCACCCGCCAATGCTATCATAATTCCCATGCAGGACATCTTGGGTTTAGGCGAAGAAGCCCGCATGAATACACCAGCAACGCTGACCGGCAACTGGGAATGGAAACTTTTACCGAATCACGTAAACCCATCACTGGCAAAAAGTCTCCGGGAAATGACTGAGATTTATGGTCGGGCTTAAGAGCGAGATGAGATCTTTTTTTGATAATCCTCTGTTTTTTAATAGCCAAGGAGTCATGCATGGATATTAATGTTTATCTTAAAGAGATTGTTTCGTGGTTGCTTTCTCATGGAGTACGAATTCTTTTAATTATTGTTTTAGCGCTCATTGCCCTTAAGGCGGCGAAAATCTTGTCACGCCGTTTATTTTCAGTAGTTCAGCAACGCAAAGACGATACCGAATTTCAAAAACGGACTGAAACCCTGGGTTCCGTTATCCAGCATTTTTTCGATGTTGTTATCACGATGGTTGCGACTATTATGATTATGGGGGAAGTGGAAATTGCCATCGGCCCGGTGCTAACCGCAGCGGGGGTTGTTGGTTTGTCGGTTGGGATTGGCGCCCAAGGTTTGGTCAAAGATATCATTAGTGGATTTTTTATCCTCTTTGAAGATCAAATTCGGGTGGGCGATGTGATTGAAATTGCGGGTAAAGATGGAGTGGTGGAAAAGATCAATTTACGGATGACCATACTCCGAGATATATCGGGCAATGTCCATTACATTCCTAACGGACAAATAAACCTCGTTACAAACAAGACCAAGGATTATTCTTGTTTTCTATTTGAGATCGGGGTTGCTTATCGTGAGGATGTTGATGAGGTTTTCGAAGTAATCAAGGACGTAGATGAAGTTCTTCGTTCTGATCCTGAATATCACGATGATATTTTCGAACCGATTGAGATTTTGGGATTGGATAAATTCGGGGATTCCTCGGTTATCATTAAAGCGCGCACCAAAACCAAACCCAGTAAGCAATGGCGTGTAGCTCGAGAATTTAACCGGCGGCTTAAGATGAAATTTGATGAAAAAAACATCGAGATCCCCTTTCCCCATCTCACCTTATACCTGGGAAAAGACAAACAGGGCGAAGCGCCGCCGTTGAATGTGGTTATAAAAGCGTCAGAGAAACCATCAGTTTTATGAACAAAGGTTACTCCCCCTCATTCCACCTGTAATAAACAGAGTTTATAAAAAAACTGACCCCCCTTTTTACGGGGGGGTCAGTACCTAATACCTTTGTGCTAACCCGTTTGCTTACCTAAGATTTGTCACGAGACGGATTGATTTACCCATTATAAATTTTCAAAGCTTCTTCTACACTTTTCCCGTCAACGGTAATAGAATAGATGGCATTGCACATTTTTATTGCTTCCGGAAGAGATTTCTGGTGGATGTTTCGCCCGGTTGCATTGCCGGATGCCCCACTGACAGCAATCTGATCGTGGAGTTTTGAAAGGAAGGCTTTGACGTCATCGCTCCCCCCCCCTGCGCATACAACTTTTGTGCGTCCGGCAGCCAAAATTGCTTCTTTTAAAATTTCTTTTGATTGGCATCCTTCTTTTTTGGGATAGTTGATCTTAACAAAATCAGCACCAAGACAAGCGGCTACTCCCGTAGCTCCGGCAATGAGATGGGGGTCTTTTTCATCCTTGATCGCTTCACCGCGCGGATAGATCCATAAAACAATGATCAAGCCATGCTGGTGGGCCTCATAAATAATCTGCGCCGCTTGACGCAACATTTCCGGTTCATATTCGCTTCCGAGATAGATGGTATAGCCAACCCCAAGGATATTAAGGCCGCTATTTTCCTTAAAATCAACAACTTGTTCCACACTCACCAATTCATTGCTGAAGGGATCAGACTGGGCGGTCTTGATCAGGTGGGTTTTGGAATTGAGCTTTACGAGATAAGGCACTTTGGGATAATCCCTGCCATAACGGGCAATCAGTCCGAGCTGGGTCGCGAAAACACCTATCTTTGCTTTACTCGCGATCCGGAACATGTGTTCAGGCTCATTGTCATCAGGGTGGATCCCTTCACCATAAAAGTCATCATTTAAATGTTCGACTTTTTGATCACCAGCAAAAAGCATGAGCCGCCCGCTGTCTCGGGTGATGGTTAAATAATTCTTAACATATTTATCCCTAATGTTTTTGGGGACATCTAAGGGAACAACGACGTCTTTAGTTTTCAACTTCATGGTATGTCCTCCTTTGTTTGTCAAACAGGTTACTAGATTATAATAATGTATTTGTTACTTTCCTGCAGGGTTATCTCATCCCATGCGGCATAGTGTGCCCCCCCATATCCGGCATTGGCATTTTTTTATAATCCGGAGGGATGATGAAGCTTGAGTCTGGAACAGAACCTTCCTTAATGTTTTGGTATTCGGTGACTACCTCGCCTTGAGGACCATGGCTTACCATTTTAATTGGAAAGTTCAATTTTTTTGAATACCACTGAGTCGTGGTACCTTGCTTCTTATCATGAAAGATGACCCGATACGTGTCACAGAGATAGCCGTGGATCGTCTCGGTTCCCAATTGCTGGAGGGTGGCAACTTTTTCGAGATCCTCTTTGTTTGATGAAGGGGAAGAACTCAGGTTATTGGTGGCTACCATTTCCATATACATTTTTTCTTTCGTCATCAGCATGATCGTCTTGTTTTCTTCCGGAAGCATAATGTGCACCATCGTATTTCTCGGAGTATTCATCTCCATTCTCATTTTTTTACCCTTAATAAACACCTTTCCGGTTTGGGTTTGGCCCGGCATCTTCTGAATCATGTCCGCTGAAAACTCCGCCGCCCAACTTGGTGACGCTAATACGAAGACCAGCATAAGAAATGCGGTCACCGGGATTAAAGGTCTCAGTCTTTTTTGTTTTACCACGATACCCTCCTTGGTTCTATTTAACTTGCTAATTCCCTGCAGCTTGCTACAGGGATAGGAATTTTGAGGATTTTCATAATTTACTTTTTATCACCATTGAATTTTAAAAGTCAATCATTTCGTGTTTTGCCGAATCTTTTAGTATAAGGCCGTTCCCTGAGAAGCACATAGGTTGCCCCGGCTCCTCCGTCGCAAGGCCGCGCGCTGGTAAAGGCCACAACCCATTTTCGCCAAAAGCCCCGCGAAAGCCATGCGTTTACTTTCGTCTTGAGAACAGGTTCGTTCGGCGAGGAAAGGCCACGGCCATGCACAATTAAAACTGCTTTTTTGCCGGTTCGGATTGCATCTTTCAAAAAATTATCAAAAACCACCTTTGCTTTTTCAACATTAAATCCATGCAAGTCGAGATGGGCATCAAGAGCAAAATCACCGCGGTGGAGACGCTCGGCAATTGCCGGTTTAACATTATACCCGATTCCTTCCATATATTCTGGGGTTTGGGCGACCACAAAACCTTCGCCTTTTTCAACCAGGTTTGAAAGGTGGTTGATGACCTCTGCCGTGGGATCATCAACAACTGCAAGAGTAGCAGTGGGTTCATTGATGATAAGGTTTTTCTCGTTATAGGTATCTCTCGAGAGTGGCTTAACGTCAGCCATGGCTTTTTGAAAAAGTCTTTGCTCGTTCTCCGGGTTTTGGTGATTATCTGTTTTGTTGTTGGTCTTAACCGGGGGACACGAGGGAAGCGAGAAAGACCGCTTCACCTGAATGACTTTTAAATCTTGAAAAGAATGCAGGGTAAGAGAAGATTTTGTCGGTTTCATGGTGTTGGTTTCGAAACGGTAAAGGTATCGGCAACCTGCCAGGTGCCTGTATCTTTTTCTAATTTGATCATTTCAAAGTGCGCTTTTGTCTCTGACAGGGTAATCTTACAATAATGAAATGTATCTTCTGGTTGATTATAAAACTCATTTGGCGCTCCCTTAACAGGGCCTTGTTCAGCTCCGCCTCCACCGGATATGATGTAATGGATGCCATTATAGTTGTAACGTTCATAGGTGTGTTGGTGGCCGGAAAAAACAATATCCGGTTTAACCGGTTCCTTTTCAAAAGTTTGAGCTAAAGATTTTTCCGCATCGTGGTTATGATACCCCTTGCTATAAGGGAGGTGATGGCACGCGACAAATAAAAATCGCGATGCATTTTTTTCAGCATATCCATCAACCACCTATACTGTTCACTTCCCGGTGAATAATCAGTATTCGTATCCAGAATTAAAAAAACGCTGTTATCGAAAGTAAAAGAATACCACCGTTTATTTTTTGGGAATTTAAACCTGTCAAAATAATACTGAAGTGAGGGGTACCATTTCTTTTGACTCCGGTACTCATGATTAGCGAGGACAGGAAAAAGGGGAATACCACTCTTGATAATGTTCCCATCTGAAAAATCAAAGTTCTCCCACTGATGAGGATCGCCACAATAAACCATATCCCCCAGGTGGATAACAAAGGAGGGCTTTTCCGAGATAACGTTAGAAATTAAAGCTGTTTTTTCGTAAAAAGCTAATTCCCATGAATCACCATAGGCGATACAAGAGTAGGGATAAGTTAAGTCTTTTGTTTCAAAGACCGGCACATTATCTTGGAGGGGGGGAGGATAAAAGTGGGTTTGTTCAAAAAGATTAAGAAAATAGGTTGCCCTTGGAATTTTTTGATACTGATTGAACTTATATGCTATGCCTCCTGCCAAAAAGGCACCTAGGCCTATGATCACAAGTCCTATAGTAACGACTACCTTTTTAAGCAACCTTTTCATCTTATTCACCGTTACAATGAGCCATGAATGCGGTTCATCAAGCACATCCTTTGTTTTGTGTTTTTTGCTTTTCCAATTTACCCCCACAAGAATCGTAGTGGGAAGCTAGTTCAGTTGCTATTAATTTTATCTTAAGCCTAAATTTTTGCCAGTTCTTTTTGGAGGAAAATGAGCAGATTGTTTTCCTCATATGCCATAAGGAATAAGTAATATCTTCGCTTTATCAGTGATTGTTTTCGGCTGTTGGGGGATCCACCTTTTTATCAAATGGAGATTAAGGGACGCAAATCCAAATATTTTTGAAATCGAAGTTTTTCCGGCTAGTTAATACATAAGGAGCTAAAAAACTTTCGTTATCCAGTAAATAAATATAAAATTTTTAAACGGAAACAGTAAAAAAAGAAAGGTTATACGAAGCCGTTTACTATTGTGTTGAAAGGGCGATGTGGTGAATTTGATTTTTTAATAAGTCGCTCTGCAACGGTTGGAAAAGACAGAAAAAAAACGATTTGCCAGAGAAAGCAATGAGGTGAATTTTATAACAAGAGCTTGTTTTTACTCTTCATATGGCTTCCCTTCAGCATTCAAAATTATTATTTTCTTTAAAAAAGCCTTCACAGCGCTTCTTGGTCAATCTGTATCGAGAGTTTCCAAAAAGATAAAATTTAATCTTTGGAAGCAGGATCTTGCAGCCAATTTTTCGATACTGTTTGAAATTTCTTGGCGCGCTAAGGTCAATAACTTCCATGCGAAATGTTAGTGTGCCGTCTGCATGGTGAGGTTGATTTTGAGGAACTAATTCTAAATCTACAAAAGAACCATTAAATTGAGCGGGGCCATATTCCGCAACAAGGGTTTTTAATCCGGTTTGAGGTATTCTTATTAGACGTGGCTTTGCGGTAAATCTTCTCAGCCTCTTGCCTTAGAGGCCCTTCGAAGATTCCTTTTTCGTAGGCTGAAAAAAACCAATCAGGATCTTGAAAAATTACCTGGGGTAATGATTTACCCTTGTGTTTTCCAAAGTTCACCATTGACCATGACATACGATGCCAACTCCTATTAAAAAATATTCCACCCCCTTTTTGTCAAGATGCGAAATGGCTTTGCAGGTAACTATCTTTTTCCCTTTCCTTGCCCATCCACTATTATATTTCAAGAATACGCGCTTTTTTCCTACTAAGGGATGAAAATAAAAAATTATACCAGATTCGGCAGATAAAACAAGAGGATGAATTTTTATGATTAAGTAAAAAGGTGATCATCGAGGCTTTGGGAACGCGGCCAGGCAGTTATGATAATGGTAAGGTTATTTTTGCTCGCCAGGCAAATTTTTTATTTTAAAAAAGAATGAGTATATTGTTAAAAGGGGTCATGCTTTTCTAAAATAAGCATGAAACGTTTAGATATTGATGACTGTTTAAAATTAGGGAGCATTATCATGGCAAAGATTAAAATAGTGATGCAGCTATTCTCCGTGACTTTGTTTATTTTTTTGATCTTGTCCACTATCGTTAGCGCCCACCAACAGTATGCAACAGCGACCTTTGCCGGCGGATGTTTTTGGTGCATGGAGAAAGCCTTTGGGCAATTAAACGGCGTCATCGAGGTGGTTTCTGGTTATACGGGCGGCTCTGGTCAAAATCCAACCTATGAGGATTATGCGGAAAAGGGTCACATTGAGGCGGTTCAGATCATCTATGATCCTTCTAAAATAACTTATTCTGATCTTCTGAATGTATTCTGGAGACAAATAGATCCAACTGACGCGGGGGGACAATTCGTTGATCGGGGCAAGCAATATCGGTCTGTGGTTTTTTATCATAATGACGAACAAAAAAGTCTGGCGGAAAAATCAAGAGAAGAACTCGGAAAATCCGGGAGGTTTGACAAACCAATTGTCACAGAAATCATAAATGCCTCAGTTTTTTATAAAGCCGAGGCTTCCCACCAGTGTTACTACCGAACGAATCCAATACCCTATGAATTCTACCGGGTTAATTCTGGCCGTGAACAGTATTTAAAAAAGATATGGAATGATAATGAGAAACCACAGGACCCAGCAGAAACCAATTCACACTGCAAAAAAATGCGCAAGGAAGAGTTGAAAAAAAAGTTAACCCCTCTGCAGTATGAAGTCATCCAGGAAAACGGTACTGAATTGGCTTTTGACAATGCCTATTGGGATAATAAAAAGGAAGGCATTTATGTCGATATTGTTTCCGGTGAGCCGCTTTTCAGTTCTATTGACAAATATGATTCCGGAACCGGTTGGCCCAGTTTTACTCGTACGCTTGAGCCAAAAAACATTGTGACCAAAGTTGACAAGAGTTTTTTTATGACCCGGACCGAAGTAAGGAGCGCTCATGCCGATTCCCATCTGGGCCATGTTTTTGATGACGGGCCTGCGCCTACGAACTTGCATTACTGTTTGAATTCCGCGGCCCTGCGTTTCATTCCCAAAGAAGATTTAGAAAAAGAAGGGTATGGGGAATACATGAAGCTTTTTACAAAAAAACCTTAAAAACAGTAAGCGGAGTTCATACCCCAAGCAGTCTATGAAAAGATTTTATTAATTCGAGGCCCTTTTTTATTGGAGGCGAGAGAGAGAATTATTTACTTTTAAAGTAATAAAATTAGCTTCCCGGAGTAAGTTGGTTGGTCTATTGACTAAATATAACTCTTAGCAAACGGATTCTATATCCCAATAAGTCTATGTAAAGGATCTCTTGACAAAGCAGAGATAAAAATGTTGAGTATAAGGAAGGTAATAAATCTTTCTTTAACCCCTCGACCTTTGGGTTCTCCCCCTAAAAAATAACAATAACATTATCGGAAAGAAAACTATGTTTGAGGGGCTTTTTCAGCCAATGCATTTGCTGCTTATTTTGGTCATCGCTCTAATTGTTTTTGGGGCTGGTAAATTACCTGAATCGGGGGTTCTTTAGGTAAGGCCATAAGGGAGTTTTAAAAGGCTATAGCTGAACCGGAAACGCAATCAGAAGACAAGGCAGAAACAAAAAAACTCGAAAGATACGAAGGAGCGAGCCCCAGTTGTGACGACTGGGTAATTTTTATTAAGGTTTTGTTGCTTTTTTGCCTGAATTCCTCGGGAATCTATGTTTTTGGCTTCGTGAAAAAAAGTGGGTTGAATTGCTCATAAGAGGTGGTTTGGGCTTTTTTATTTTTATCAATAGTTTTTAGGGGGTAAACTATTATCGCAAGGGCATGGCTCCCTATAAAATTTGTCTCCTTACAAGTACCATAGGAAATTTCTAACAAGCCAATGTTTATAGAAATTTCGTTAGGTGAAAAGAACGATATTGTTGATGAAGGTGAGGTACATACTTATACGTGCCGGATTTTTAATCGCCACGATTTTATCGGGTTAGTATTAACTTATAAGTAAAACGATACTGAAAGGTGGATAAATATCATTATGAGTGCTATGAGAGCTTTGATATATATAATATTTGCGATAGGTTTGATTAACCCTGTATTTGGATGGGCTGAGGTAAGCAAAGAATACTACCCTAATGGGAAGTTAAAGTCCAAGGAGAAATCTAGCAATGGTAATTCGGGGATAACTACAATTAAAGAATACTATGAAAGTGGGAAATTAAAAGCAGAGCGAAACTATAAAAACGGAAAACCGGAAGGTATAAGCAAAGAATACAATGAAGACGGGAAATTAAAAGCAGAGCGAAACTATAAAGACGGAAAACTGGAAGGTATAAGTAAGAAATTCAAGGAGGACGGGACATTATTTGCCGAGGAGAACTATAAAAGCGGGAAGCGGGGAGGTATAAGCAAAGAATACTACTTGAGCGGGAAGTTAAGGGCAGAGGTAAACTATAGAAATAATAAGCCGGAAGGTCTATGTAAGGAGTACGATGAAGATGGTAAATTAATTGCAGAGAAGCCCTATGTAGACGGAAACTTGGAAGGTATAAGCAAAGAATACGATGGGCACGGGAAATTAATTGCGGAGTGGAACTATAAAAATGGGAAAAGGGAGGGTTTAAGCAAAAAATTCTACCCGAGCGGAAAATTAGCGGCCAAAGAGAACTATAGCAATGGTGATCCGGAGGGTATCACTAAGGAATACTATGAAAACGGAAAATTACACTTTGAGTGGAACAGCAGCAAAGGGAAGCGGGAAGGAATGAGCACAGAATACTATGAAAGTGG
>Ga0182021_10000242_pt1 | contig 55013 bp, 38 predicted proteins | sample 612E3MmetaG_FD_120493 | JGI IMG/M metagenome (GOLD analysis project Ga0182021, IMG submission 120493) | Permafrost microbial communities from Stordalen Mire, Sweden - 612E3M metaG (Illumina Assembly) | ecosystem: Environmental > Terrestrial > Soil > Wetlands > Permafrost | place: Sweden...
AGTTCTTTGGATGTCAATGATACTCCTGCGGCTCCAATGTTTTCTTCAAGACGATTTAACTTAGTTGTTCCGGGAATTGGCACAATCCAGGGCTTTTGAGCCAGTAACCATGCAAGTGCAATTTGGCCTGGTGTTGCATTTTTTGGCTCAGCAACTTTCTTAAGTAAATCAACTAAAACCTGATTGGCATTTAGCGCTTCGGAAGTAAATCGCGGAACTATACTACGAAAATCTGACTTTCCGAATTTTGAATCCTTGTTAAAGCTTCCGGTTAAAAATCCTTTTCCTAACGGACTGAAAGGTACTAAACCTATTCCGAGTTCTTCAAGTGTCGGAATCAAATCTTCTTCAGGTCTTCTCCACCAGAGGGAATATTCACTTTGAACGGCAGTAAGCGGATGAACAGCATTTGCACGCCTTATGGTTTTTACACCTGCTTCGGATAAGCTCCAATATTTTATCTTGCCATCTTTTATTAAATCTTTTATAGTACCGGCTACGTCTTCAATCGGTACAGAAGTATCTACTCGATGCTGATAATACAAGTCTATGAAATCGGTTCTCAGGCGCATAAGTGAACCTTCTATGGATTTTCTGATTTGCTCAGGTCTGCTGTCCTGTATTTGTTTTCCGTCTTGTACTTTAATACCGAATTTAGTTGAAATCACAACTTTGTCACGGTGCGAAGCTAAAGCTTCACCCAATAGTTCTTCATTTGTAAACGGTCCATACATTTCGGCAGTATCGAAAAAAGTGATACCTTTATCTATAGCCGAATGAATTAATGAAATCATTTCTTTTTTGTCAGGTATTTGTCCATAGGCATAACTCATACCCATACATCCGAGCCCTAGTGCTGAGACTTCCGGACCGTTTTTTCCTAATTTACGTTTTTGCATTTTATTTTTTGTCTAATGTTTTTTAAGATATTTTAATTATATCTATTACAAAAATAGATAAAATATTCCGTCTTAACGTATACAAATGGCGAGAATACTTATACACTTTTACAATTTAATTAGATATTGTCTTGCAGTGCAGAAATTTAAGTATTAAAACTTCCTGCAATTCATTACAATAAAAAAAATCCTGTAAACGTTAATATTTACAGGGCTTTATTCATGCACGCCCAACGGGACTTCCGCCGCGGCGGATAATCTTCACCGTGAAAGGTGTTCTGACCCGTTAAACTTATAATTATAAATAAAAAAAGCTCTAAAACTTTCGTTTCAGAGCTTTTGCACGCCCAGCGGGATTCGAACCCGCAAATCTTCACCGTGAAAGGGTGATGTCCTAACCGATTAGACGATGGGCGCAAAATAGAATAAGTAAGTTACTAAAAATCCGAAAAAGTTTCAATACTAAATTGGATATAGAAAATAGAAAGTGGAAAAAAGATATTGGTGTTTAGTAGTTAGTAATTAGAATGTTAAATGTTAGGATATGCTCTTCTACTAACTTCTAACTAATGCTTTCTAATCTCAGAACACTAACTACAAAGTTATTGCCATATAAACTAAACGATTTTTTACTTAAATTATAAGAAATTAATATTATATATTGAAAAAATTCATTTCCATTGTCGGGGCAAGACCGAATTTCATGAAAATGGCTCCGATTCACAAAGAACTTGAGAAATTTAGCAATAAAGTTATACATAAAATAATCCATACAGGACAGCATTACGATAAAAAAATGTCGGCAGTGTTTTTTAAGGAGCTCGAGCTTCCAAGACCTAACATTTATCTCGGTGTCGGCTCGAAATCACACGCCGAGCAGACTGCTTTGATTATGATGAAGCTCGAAAAGATTCTGACAAAGGAAAAGCCTGACCTGGTGCTGGTTTACGGAGATGTGAATTCTACTATTGCAGCGGGTCTTGTATGCGCAAAGGTAATGACTAATGACGGAAAACCGATTCCTGTTGCTCACGTCGAAGCAGGACTCAGGAGTTTCGACAGGACCATGCCCGAAGAAATTAACAGAATATTAACCGATAATATTGCGGAATATTTATTCATAACAGAGCAAAGCGCATACGATAATTTAATACAGAGCGGTTTTGACAGGAAGAAAATATTTTATGTCGGAAATACGATGATAGACTCGCTTAACTTTTATATGGAAAAGGCAAGAGAATCGAAAGTGCTGAGTGAATTATGTGTTACAAAGAAGTCCTATATACTTGTAACTCTTCACAGGCCTTCCAATGTTGATGATAAAAATAATATCGAAAGAATTTACAGGATACTCAGCAATATTTATGATATAAATAAAACCACTGATATTGTATTCCCCGTTCATCCGAGAACAGTGAAAATGATTGGCAGGTATAAATTAAAAGAAAAATTCGAGGAGATTCAGAATATAATTATAACAGAACCGTTCGGATACATAGATTTCCTTGAATTAATCAGAAATGCAAAGTATGTTCTAACGGATTCAGGCGGAATACAGGAAGAGACCACATACCTGAAGGTACCGTGCATAACACTCAGAGAAAATACAGAACGGCCGTCTACTATTTTGGAAGGAACAAATGTCCTGTGCGGATTAAGTGAGGAAAAATTTTATAATGCGATTAAGAAAATAGAATCAGGAAATATCAAAAAAGGTACAATTCCTAAATTCTGGGACGGGAAAGCGGCGGAAAGAATTGTGCGTACACTGATGTTAAATGTTAAATAATAAATGTTCTTAATTAGAAATTAAGGAGTTAAGAAGTTAAGAAAAATAGTTAGTAAATAGTAGTTTGCAGAAGAGCACACAAGAATTATTGATTATGAATTATGAATGAAAGCTTTTGAATAATCTTTAAGAAGGAAGATGTTTCACGTTTCACGATTGATTTATTTACTTTAAATAAAATAATAGTATTCTTAAATTATAAATAATCTAAATTAGGAGTAAAACATGGCTGAAAACAACAACGAAGTCATTAAAGGTTTGCCCGAAAATGCATATAAGGAACTGAAGCCCGGTGAAAAATATCTGCCGATTATGTCGCCTGATATGATATATCCTGAAGTTAATTTCCGTTCCGTATTCTGGGGCTTGCTTATGGCTATAATATTTTCTGCAGCCGCAGCATATCTCGGATTAAAAATCGGTCAGGTATTCGAAGCAGCAATTCCGATTGCTATTATTGCTGTAGGATTGTCATTCATATCGAAAAGAAAAAATGCTCTAGGTGAAAACGTGATTATACAGTCAATAGGTGCGAGTTCGGGAGTTATAGTTGCAGGTGCTATTTTCACTTTGCCTGCTCTTTATATTTTGAATTTACAGGCAGAATTTTACCAGGTGTTTTTATCCTCTTTATTCGGTGGAATTCTCGGAATACTTTTCCTTATACCGTTCAGAAAATATTTCGTGGCGGAAATGCACGGTGTGTATCCTTTCCCCGAAGCTACTGCAACAACTGAAGTACTGGTGTCCGGAGAAAAAGGCGGAGATCAGGCAAAACTGCTGCTTATCGCGGGACTTATCGGCGGTATTTATGATTTTATAATTGCAACTTTCGGATGGTGGAACGAGGTATTCACTACAAGAGTAGTCGGAATAGGGCAAATGCTTGCAGACAAAACAAAAGTTATTTTCAAGTTAAATGTTGGTTCAGCAGTTTTAGGACTTGGTTATATTGTAGGATTAAAATATGCAGCTATTATTGCCGCAGGTTCATTCGTCGGATGGTATATGGTAATTCCGATTGTAAATCATTTTGCTCCGGGTTTAACATTACCGATTGGCGCAAATGTCACCAAGCTTGTCGGACAAATGTCCCCTGAAGAAATTTTCAGAAATTATGTAAGACCGATTGGTATCGGCGGAATTGCAATGGCAGGTATAATAGGAATTATACGCTCGTCAAAAATTGTAAAAAGTGCATTCAGTCTTGCTATAAAAGAAATTTTCGGAAAGCACAAAGGTGCTGAAGGTGTTGCAAGAACACAAAGAGACCTGCCAATGGGATTTATTGCGGGTGGTATTTTGATTACCGCAGTTTTAATATATGTATTTTTTGCATTCGGTGTAGTAAATGATTTAGGTTTTGCATTAATAGCGCTTTTAATCGTTATGATAATTTCATTCCTGTTTACAACTGTTGCTGCAAATGCAATCGCGATTGTAGGCACGAACCCTGTTTCGGGAATGACACTTATGACTTTAATTCTTACATCTGTCATTATGGTATCTGTGGGATTATCGGGAACGGCGGGAATGGTCTCCGCACTTGTAATCGGAGGTGTAGTTTGCACCGCTCTTTCGATGGCAGGAGGATTTATTACGGATTTGAAAATCGGATACTGGCTTGGCTCTTCTCCATACAAGCAGCAGACGTGGAAATTCCTCGGCACACTTGTATCGGCTGCAACCGTAGGCGGTGTTATAATTATATTAAATAAAACATACGGATTTACCGGACCTAATGCACTCGTCGCTCCGCAGGCAAATGCTATGGCAGCCGTAATCGGACCGATGATGTCCGGACAGCCTGCTCCGTGGATGCTTTATCTTGCAGGTGCATTTTTATCACTTATTCTTACAATGATAGGTGTTCCCGCTCTTGCATTTTCGCTCGGAATGTTCATCCCGCTTGAACTTAATACTCCTATTCTCGCAGGCGGTATAATAGCGCACTTTGTATCCACAAGAAGCAAAGATGAAAAAGTTAATAACGCAAGAAGAGAAAGAGGAACTCTTATTGCATCGGGCTTTATCGCGGGCGGTGCATTGATGGGTGTTTTCAGCGCTGTATTAAGATTTGCAGGAATAAATTTTGTAAATGATACCTGGTTTGAATCACACGCTGCCGAAAGTCTTGCATTGCTGATGTTCTTCATTATTGCAGGATATATGATTTGGGATTCAATGAGAGCTAAAGTTAATGAGTAATGATTAATGAATAATAATTTTATGATAAAACCATCAGTTTATATTTTCTGATGGTTTTATTATTTTCTATAATATAATACTTAAAAAAAATTGAAAAAAATTTTATTAGCAGTCTTAATTGTATTTTTCGCAATTCCGGTTTATTCTCAAAACGGTATGCACGTACCGCTGGAATTCCAAAAAGCATTTGCGAAAAGTACACGCTCAACCGACGGTAACCCGGGAACAAATTACTGGCAGAATCATTCCGAATATAAAATTGATGCGGAGTTATCGACTGCAACAAGAACACTCAAAGGACACGAAACAATTACATATTACAACGAAAGCCCTGATACCTTAAAATACCTTCTTGTCAGATTATACCAGGATATCAACAAACCTGAAAACTCTAAAGACTGGGATTACTCTAAAGAAAGTTTTACTGATGGAGTGAAAATTAATCTTATAAAGATTAATGGTGCAGAACTTGACATATCAAAGAATACTGAACGAAGCGGTACAAATTTAAAAATAAAACAGTCTTTAAACCCAAATGAAAAGATTGAGCTTCATTTTGACTGGTCATTTGAAATACCAAAAGGCCCGAGTCCGCGAATGGGAAGATATGACTCCACAACATATATGATTGCATACTGGTACCCTCAGATGGCTGTATATGACGACATTGACGGGTGGGATAATGTTAACTACACAGGACAGGTGGAATTTTACAATGATTTTTCTAATTACGATGTAAATATTAATATAGATAATCCGAATTGCATAGTTTGGGCTACAGGCCAGCTGCAGAATCCAGAGGATATATTTACAGTGAAATATTATGGTTTGTACATATTAAAATCAGAAGGCAAAATTGCAAATTTCATAAATGCAGAAAATAAAAGTGAAAGAATTTTAGCGGATAAAAATAAAATCACCTGGCACTATAAAGCAGATTATGTTCCTGATTTTGCTTTCAGCTTAAGCGACCATTATTTTTGGGATTTTACGGATTTGCAGGTGGAACCAAACAGGTTTGTAAGAATAAATGCGGCTTATAATCCCGCATCGGAAGGATTCAATCAGGTATGTGGTATTGCAAAAGACGCTATTAAATATCTATCCACAGAACTTCCCGGAGTTCCATTCCCGTATCCTTCAATGACTGCGTTTAACGGCTCCGGAGGAATGGAATTTCCCATGATGGTGAACGATTCTAAAAATGAAAAACATTCTTCAGACGTTTACCTTACAAGCCACGAAATTTCTCATACATATTTCCCGTTTTATATGGGAACGAACGAAAGGAAATATGCGTGGATGGATGAAGGATGGGCTGTATATCTGCCGCAGGAATTCCAGACAAAAAATTCCGACAGCGTGGATTCAAGAGAGAGAATTGTAAAACGCTATCTGGATTATGCAGGCACATTATTCGATGTACCGATATTGGTTCAATCTTATCAGCTAAAATCACCTTCATACCGTGTTGCAGCTTACCAGAAAGCCGCCTGCACTTATGACATTTTAAAAGATATTCTCGGGAAAGATTTATTTACAAAGTGTCTTAAGGAATATATCAAAAGGTGGAACGGAAAACATCCGACTCCGTACGATTTCTTCAACACATTTAAAAATGTTTCAGACCAGAATCTGGATTGGTTTTTCAATCCATGGTATTTTGAATTCGGATATCCTGACCTTGGAATCAGCGAAGTTAAAATAGAAAACGGAAGATTAAAAATTATAGTTGAGAAAATCGGGAACTATCCTGTTCCGATTTATATTAAAATAAAGTATGTTGGTAATGATGAAACAGATGAATTTTATGAATCAACTAAAGCCTGGAGTAACGGTATTACAAGAATAACTTTCGATAAGCAGATGTATGGCAAAGTAGATTATATATCGCTTGGAAATAAATATATTCCCGATATAAATACAGATAATAACATTTTTTATTTAAATAAATAAAGGAAAGACTATGAAAAAAACACTTTTAGACAGATTTTTAAAGTATGTCAGCATAGATACTCAATCGGATGAAAATTCGGAGACCACTCCCAGCACTAAAAAACAATTCGATCTTGCAAATATTGTAAAAGAAGAACTTGTAAAGCTCGGCTTGAAAGATGTTACTCTTGATGAGAACTGTTATCTGATGGGCACACTGCCGGCAAACACTGATAAAAAAATTCCGACTATAGGATTTCTTGCACACTTCGATACTTCCCCTGATATGTCAGGAGCAAATATTAAACCTAACCTGATTGAAAAATATAAGGGAGGAGATATAGTTTTGAACAAAGAAAAAAATATTGTCCTGTCACCATCGGTTTTTCCCGAATTAAATGAACATATCGGGCACTATTTGATTACAACAGATGGTACCACGCTTCTTGGTGCTGATGATAAAGCCGGACTAACGGAAATCATATCAGCAGTGGAATATTTAGTCAGTCATCCTGAAATCAAGCACGGCACGATAAAAGTAGGATTCACACCTGACGAAGAAATCGGTAGAGGCGTTGATAAATTCGATGTCGGAAAATTCAAAGCCGATTTTGCTTACACGATGGATGGAAGCGGGCTTGGTGAGCTTGAATACGAAAACTTCAATGCTGCCGAAGCAAAACTAAAAGTAAACGGTAGAAACGTTCACCCCGGTTATTCAAAAGATAAAATGATTAATTCAATTCTGGTTGCAATGGAATTGAATGCACTGCTGCCTGTTAACCAGAGACCCGAATTCACGCAGGGGTATGACGGATTTTTCCATATTATAAAATTTGAAGGAACGGTCGAATCCACTTCATTTAAATATATCATCCGCGACCACGATAAAGCAAAATTTGAACAGAAGAAAAAATTGATACAAGACTGCGTTGACCTGCTCAATAAAAGATACGGTGAAGGTGTAATTGAACTGGCATTAAAGGACCAGTATTTTAATATGAAAGAACAGGTAGAACCTGTAATACATGTAGTTGATACTGCGCAAAAGGCAATGGAAGAACTCGATATAGAACCTGTTGTAGTTCCGATAAGAGGCGGAACTGACGGCGCAAGGCTTTCCTACATGGGACTCCCCTGCCCTAATATTTTTGCAGGCGGTCTGAACTTCCACGGAAAATTCGAGTTCGTATCACTGGATGTGATGGAAAAAGCAACAAAAGTGATATTGAAAATTATAGAGCTTTATTCAAAGAAATAAAAATTGAAAATAGTTTTATTGTTTTTGATTTTAAAAAAAGCGAAGAATTAATATTCTTCGTTTTTTTTTATAGAAATTTTCACTTTTTGATACAACTTCCTCACTAATAATAATACTTGTAATTTAAAGAAATAATATGTAAAATTGATATATTATTCAGGGAATACCGGCATATAGTATTGGTATGAATTGAAAATCCTACTTACACTTCTTTCTAATTGTAGGATATAAATTGATTATGTAATTATGAATTGCATAATTTAATATCCGAAGATAAAAAAATACTGAGATTGTCCCTGCAACTTTAACATTTATTTACAGGAGAATTATTATGAAAAAGTTATTCTTTTTCCAGGTTCTGCTGCTATCCATGATTAATATTTCATATTCACAGTATGTTTATGAAAACCCGGTTTATATAAAAAATAACTCTACCGGTCAGATAACAAATATTCAGATTTTAATTAAATTAAATACTTACAATCTGATTGATTCCAACATGATGCAGGGAGATGGCAGCGATATAGCCTTTACTACAGATTGTAATGCAACATCATATCTGCTGCATTATCTCGAAGGATATATTAACACGGACAGCACAAAAATCTGGTTAAAAATTCCGTCAATCGGACCTAATGATTCTATTCTAGTTTATTTAAGATATGGTAAACCTGAGACCCCTAGTCTGTCTACATTGAATGTATTCGAAGGACCCTGGTCATCTACGGATAGTTTGATTATGGATACTTCCTGGACAGTAAGCAGCTGCCAGAGAGGATTCAGATTTTACCCGAACCAGGATGTATTACTCACGCACCTGGGAAAACGGGTACCAAATTCCACTGCAAGGTATGTAACTTTGTTTGATTTTCAGACACAGTCAATTCTGAGACAGTTAATCGTAGATGGTGGAGTTCCCGGACAATACAATTATAACGAGTTAAGTACTCCAATCTGGCTGCAAAGTAACCACGATTATGTGATGGCGGTATTCAATGGGGTAAATGACATGTACTATAATGGCTGGAGCACGCAAACAAGTCAGCATCTGACATATGTAGAAGGCAGGCACCAGAATATGTGCAGTCAGAATTCTTTTCCTACACAATATTATTCATTACATATAAACGGAATTCCTGATTTCCTATATTATGTAAAAAATACGGTCAGTCCCGCTCCGACTTATCGTATTTTGCCGGTCGCAGATTCCATATCACCTTCGGCTCCTTCGAATTTTACCGCTACACCCGGAAATACTGAAGTATTACTAAAATGGAACAGGAATTCTGAAATAGATATAGATTATTATAAGGTTTATTATAACCTTGTAAACAATCCTAATACTGCATCATTCATTTCAAACGTAAATCATCCGGACACTTCGTTCATGGTGTATAACCTTATTAACGGAACCACATATTACTTTTGGGTAAAGGCCGTGGACAGATATTGCAATCCGAAAACAAGTGTATTCAGCAGCGCTGTAAGTAGTGTTCCGGGAATATATGTTTATAATGTACCTGAATTGATTTATTATAAATTCAAAAATAACACAACATCACCTTCACTTTTTACTCCGAATTTTGGGAGTGTACCCGTAGGATTTAATCCTTCCCCATTAGTAGGTTTATCATTCAGTCCCGATGGTCAGTACGATTCCTGCCTAAGCGGAGCAGGTGATATTGGTGCGATTGTAAATACAGGATGGCCATTTACGGTTGGGACAAACTGGACAATAAGTTTTTGGATTAAAGACTTAGTCGAAATTAGTCCTTCAACTACTTTTTATTTATTCGGTGATAACTGGGCAACACAATTCAGATGCTTATTTGGCGGTACGGCAGGAACAAATATTGTATCGCTAAGATGCGGAACTAAACCAAACATTGATGTATCATGCCCAATGCCGGGACAATATGTTCTTCATTTTGTTAAAAGAGACTCCACAATTAAAATATATAAAAATGGAGTGTTTGTAGATTCGTGTTACAGAAATTATATTTTTGCTCCCGGATACGGACTTAATATAGGCGGTTATTTATTTTCAACATATGGTCTAAAAGGAAAAATGGATGAATTCAGATTATATAACAGGGCATTGGATTCTGCCGAAATTGCAACGACTTGGAATCACGAACTTCCGCATTTATTAGTGAAAATCGAACCTGTTTTAAACAAAGTCCCCGATAAATATTGCTTATATCAGAATTACCCGAATCCTTTCAATCCCGGTACGAATATCAGATACCAGATAATAAAAAATTGTTTTGTAACTCTTAAAATATATGATATACTCGGCAGAGAAGTGCAAACTCTGGTAAATGAAAAACAATCGACCGGAGTTTACGAAATAAGGTGGGATGCTGCATCATTTGCAAACGGAGTTTATTTTTACAGAATGCAGGCTGGTGAATTTACAGATATAAAGAAGATGATATTGCTTAAATAATTTAGAATTACAACCCGTTCCCAAACTAAGCCGACAACCCGTCGTGCGGGTTTGGGAACGAGTGTTTATAATTATAATTTATATTTCTACTTTTGTTCCAATACCTTTTGCTACAGCTTTTTCAAATACTATCTTCGCCGTTGCAACGTCCTGAATGGCAAGCCCGTTTGATTTGAATAATGTTATTGCCGCTTTGTTAACTCTCCCTTTTTTCTTACCCGTAATTATTTCTCCAAGCTCCGCATAAAAATGATATTCTTTTATTGCGCCTTCTTTCAAAGGAATCATAATATCTCCTGCTTCGCTGAAACAGGCTTCCCGCGAATCGCCGATGAACAATGAACGTTTGATAATTTCCGTATCGAGTTCGCGAGCACCCGGTGAATGGCTGCCGATTCCGTTTATGTGCGTTCCGTCTTTTACAAGCTTTCCGTCAAAAAGCGGTGAGGCCGATGAAGATGCCGTACAGATAATATCTGCCTGTAGTACTTCTTCAGCAGATTTTGCTTTCACAATTCCTATATTTAATTTAGAACTCATTTCAGAAATAAATTTCGACATTGCTTCATCTGAAATATCATATACGATTGCCTTGCCAATATCCCTTGCAGTTGCAACTGCCCACAGCTGCATCTTTGCCTGTACACCCGCGCCGAAAATTCCTGCCACCTGGTTTTTATCTTCGCGTGCAAGATATTTTGTTGCAACACCGCTTGCTGCACCTGTTCTTACTGCAGTAAGATATCCGCCGTCCATAATACAAATTACATCGCCGGTATTAATATCCTGCAGTAAAACTTTTCCTATTGTGGTGGGTAAATTATATTTTGCAGGATTGTCTTTATATACTGTGACCACTTTACAGGCTAACGCCCCCATTTCTTTCAGATAAGCAGGCATATAAAGCGAAATTCCGTCAGGCGGCTTAATCCCTGTTCTCAGCGGCAGCACGGCTGTTCCGTTTGCAAGCTCTGCAAATGCTTTCTCTACAACATCCATGCAATCCTGCATCTGCAATACCGATATTACGTCATTCCGGTTTAATATTAACGTCATTATAATACTCCTTATAAAATAATTTAAAAATTTAAGATCAAAAATTAGAAATAAAGAATGTAGTTTTATACTCTTTATTATTCAATACTCATTACTAATTATTCGTTAAGAGAGCTGTCTTCCCACAACTCAATATAATTTCCTTCCGGGTCATTTATCCATGCAAATTTCCCCTCTGGATAAATTTCTATGCCTTTCACTTCCACATTAAGGGTCCTTAAATAACTTGCTACCGTCTCAAGGTCATTTACCCTGTAATTAATGCAAAAAGTTTTTTCATACAGATAAGGCCTTTTCTTATTTTCCAGTATTGAAAAAACAAGATAAGCTTTTTTTCCTGAAGGAATCTCGTTGTAATAAAAAGTCTTATAATAAATGTTTGTATCGGCACCGTGTGATTCAAATTCTATCCCGAGATGTTTTTTGTACCACTTGGCCAGTTCTTTAGGGTCATTTGAATAAATAAATGTACCGCCTATGTGAGTTACGAAATCTTTTGGCTGCATTTTCTTTTAATGTTAAATTATAAATTTTAAATCTTAAATTTTATTCAATTTTCAATTTCAATTGAACAATGTATAATTTGTATAATATTGAAAAATATCACAATCTAAAAATAAAAATCTGTGGGATCTGTGGAATCAATGTAATCAGTGATTCATTTAATTATAAAATACCAAAACGCTAATGTAAAGAAAGATAAAGGAATTCCAATCCCAACCATTAAATTAGCAAGTTTTGGATTAAGATTAAAGCTTGATGCAAGAACCGCCCCCATTACCATTGGCGGCATTGCAACTTCAATCAGGCTTACCTGAACATCCAGACCGCTGCCTTTCATAACAACAAAAAACAATATGTAAATAACCAAAGGTGCAATAATTAACTTATATGAAAGTCCCGTTAACAGTTCTCTGACAGGCAAATCCTTCAGACTCACTTTTAACTGCAGGCCTACGGAAATAAGCGCCAGGAATGCCATCGGACTGCCTGCTTTTTCAAGTAAATCCTTTAATACTCCTTCAAAATGAAAATTAAAAATATTTAATATTATACCTAAAATAAAAGCAATAAAAGACGGATATACAAGTATTTTTTTTATAATATTCCTGTAGTCTATTTTACCGTGAGAGTAAATTGAGGCTATGATTGTTCCAAACGTAGCAAGTATGACAAAACTACCCGCCTGGTCAATAAGTACCCCTACTTTCAGTCCCTCCTCGCCGAATAAAGCGATTAAAACAGGAAACCCGACAAAAGAAGTATTGCATAAACCCGCTGTCAGAATTAATGCCCCGACCGTAGATGAATCAAGTTTAAAAATCTTACCGATAAAAATGAAAAATATAACGGCTAATCCAAAAACTATGTATGTTACTATTAACGGATAAATTATTTTGGTACTTACTTTTAATTCGGGAATGTATAATAATGCAAGCGCGGGAAGACAGATATACATTATGATATTATTCAATATAACGTGAGAATTTTCAGGGAGTAATTTTGATTTCCTGAATAGAATTCCCGAAATTAAACATATTAACAGCAGCAGAATATTAGCCAAAATAAAAAAGTATAAATTGTAATGAACCATTAACAATTTATACTTTTTAAAATGTATATTAAACTCAAAATTGAGTATCGGTGTACGGGTTCTCTATGCCCTGTCGTAATCTCCGCGCCAGTTTTTAACTGCTTTTTTTATATCTTCTTCGGATATGTTCGATTCAACTGCTTTCTTTGCAAGTTCGGGGAATTCTTCGTCAGAAGCAAATCTCAGCCCGATTATCTGGCGCATCGTAAGCTTTGTATCAAGAGGTTTTCCTGTTAGAAGATAATGCCTGAAATTTTCTTCGGCTCTGATAGCTCTGTCCTGTGCCTTGATGGCAAATTCCCTTGCATAGAAAAACAAGCTTAACAATACAAGTGAAATTAAAAAGAGGAATAATCCGGGTTTCATAGAAGTTCCTTTTACAGCTTCTTCTATTGTATAATAAATGGACGAGACTAAAAGCAGGAGTACAATAGCAAAAGTTACAAAATGATAAAGGAAAACATATCTTTTGTGATTTGAATAATTTTGTTCAATCATAATTTATTTTATAATTAATTTTAAAAAACTATTTAATATTTTTTGAAGTTTCCTTAATTAATTTCCAGGCTTCGGTTACATTTTTTTCGGTAACATTCGTTTGTGCAATTACCAGTCTTAACGTATATTTTCCGTTTAACTTTGTATGTGTAAAATAAATTTTACCGGTTTCATTTACTTTATGCATCAGCTTTTCATTTAACTCATTCAATTCATCTTCAGATGTAACTCCTTCAGGTTTATATCTGAAACAAATTAAATTAAAAGTAACAGGAGCAAGAATTTCAAAATCGCTGTCTTCTCTTATTTTCTTTTCGAGATTTCTGGCAATTGTAATATGATACCTGAGTTTTTCCTGCAGCCCTTTTACGCCGAAATTTCTTATAACGAACCAGAGCTTCAAAGCTCTGAATCTCCTGCCGAGCGGGATTCCCCAGTCACAGTAATTATTTACCTTATTATCCGATTTAGTCTTCAGGTACTCGGGAAGAATTTCATATGTTCTAATCAGAACCTCTTTTTCCTTTACAAAATATGCCGAGCAGTCGAAATTGGTAAAGAGCCATTTGTGAGGATTGAAAACAAATGAATCAACCTGCTCTATTCCCTTAATCATCCATTTGTATTCGGGTAAAATCAATGCCGAGCCGGCAAAAGCCGCATCCACGTGAAGCCATAAATTATACTTCCTGCATATATCGGATATTTTTTCAAGCGGGTCAACTGCAGTCGAACCTGTAGTGCCAAGCGCAGCTACGACACATAATGGTTTTAACCCGTTTTTAATATCATTATTAATTGCTTCATCGAGTGCAACAGCATTCATTCTGAATTCTTCATCTGTTTTAACTTTAATAAGATTTTCTTTCCCGATACCTGCAATCTTTACAGCTTTCTCAATAGAAGAATGGGTTTCTGTCGAGCAGTACACTCTAAGATTATTAATATTTTTAAATCCCTCATTGTTGATTTTATATCCGGAATATTTCTCTCTTGCGGAAATTATAGCGGCAAGTGCTGATGTTGAAGCTGTATCCTGAATAACACCTGAAAAACTTTCGGGAATTCCAATCATTCCCTTGAGCCAGTTCATTACTTTTTCTTCGAGCTCGGCTGCCGCAGGAGAGGTTTCCCATTTCATTCCCTGCACACCCAATGCTGACATCAGCATTTCTGCCAAAAGTGACGGAAAGCTCGAATTAGCGGGAAAGTATGCAAAGAAATTCGGACTTTGCCAGTGCGATATACCCGGCAGTATAATTTCCCTGAAATCACTGAATATGGATTCTATCGATTCGCTGTTTTCTGGAGGTAAATCGGGCAGTTTGTTAAATATTTCTTTCGGTCTGACACGGGATTTTACGGGAAAGCTTTCTATGCTTTTGTAATACCCGACTATCCAATCGATAAACTCATAAGCGTGTATTCTAAACTCTTCTATATTGTCTTTCAAAACTTTTTATTTATAAATTTTAAATTCCACTCTTCTGTTTTTTTGCCTCCCCTGCTCGGTATTATTATCGGCAATTGGTTTTGAGCTTCCAAAACCTTTTGCTGTTAACCTGCCAAGATAAATTCCGTTAGACACAAGATAATTTAATACAGATTCTGCTCTTGCCTGAGAAAGTTTTAAATTATAGTCATCAGAACCTACATTATCCGTATGAGCATCTATTTCAATTTTTATCCCTGTATTTTCAGACATCAGCCTTACAATTTTATCAAGCTCGGAATATGATTCGGTTTTAACTTCAGATTTACCGAAATCAAAATAAACATTATCCAGAGTAATTATTTCAGGCTCTTCCGGGACCTCGACTATCGTTTTCAATTTAAGCGCGACATCAAATTTCATTTCCTTATAACCGTTCACACTTGAATAATCAACAAATCCGGCATTATTATTGTACCCCGGCGAGGAAAATTTAAATTTGTATTTTCTTCCTCCAGGAACGATAAGACGAAATCTTTTCTTTCCCGGGTTATACTTGGCATAATATTTTTGCGTCACATCTGTAACTGACTCGAATGTAATATCGGCAGATATCGGTTCCGAATTTTTTATATCGGTAACTTTTCCCGTAAGTACAACAATCGGTTTTGGAAGAAAACTCGGATTTAACTGCATCCTGAAAATATCATTCTGACCGATTGAACCGTCTCCCGATACAAAATAACTGTGCTTGCCGTCAGGAGAAATAGAGAAATAACTTTCCCACGAATCGGAATTTACAAGCGGTCCAAGATTAATCGGCTCACTCCATCTCAGCCAGGAATTGTCAAGCCTCTGGCTTAAATAGATATCAGCCGAACCGTATCCGCCTTTTCTGTCACTTGAAAAAAACAATGTCACTTCATCAGGAGCAAGAAAGGGTGCGAAGTTCCCCTGTATTCCGCTTTTTCCGTTTACAGTTTCACTTAGTTTTGCAGGCTCAGACCACAAAGTATCGTTTTTCAGAAATGAAACGAAAATTTCGTTAAATGCTGTATCAGCTGAAATGTTTTTATATAAAAATAATATCTTCCCGTTCTTTGCTAAATGAACTCCCCAGACATTTGATTTGCTTATGAAATTTTCGAAGTTATTTATTTTTAATTTTTCAGGTTCCTCCCATCCGTCGATATATTTATAAGATAAATATAAACCATTAATAGCATTCATCGTATCCTTTTTATTTTGTGCTGCAAGTATCACACTCCCGTCAGCCGTGATTGAAACTATCTGAAATTTTGTATCGGGATAATTTGCGAAAGGCAGATTTAATTTCTTTGTATTGCTGCAATATCCCGTAATATCCAAATCAGAATACCAGGCTTCCTGTACGAAACCCTTACCGGGCCTGAATTCACTCCTGATAAAATATAATATCTTCCCGTCCTGTGATATAACGGGACCTAATTCATCAAATTCGGTATTAACATTTTCACCTAAATTTTCTTTTTTCTGAGAATAGGTTCTGTAAGTATTCAGAAGTATCAGGCAAATACTAAATACAAGTATTAATGTTCTTTTTGTCATTAATAGTTTTTTAGTTATAGTTAAACATATAACCTTATTGAATCATATTCAATGTTAAATGTCAGAAGCTAATTAAATGAGCCTCAATAATTTTTAAAGGAAAATTCTAACTTCTTTAACTTCTTGACTTCCGTTCTTAATTTAAAATTTAACATTCCTGCCTGCAGCAGGCAGGTATAATTTAAAATTGAAGTTGTTCAACTCCCTGTTTGAAAATGATATCCACAGGTATTCCTGCCGAATTAATCCTGTCAAGATCCTTCTGAAGTTCGGGCTTGATAAAACCGTCTTTTTCTATTAATGCTTTTGTATTATTATAATCCCCGTCACCCTGAAGTTTCAGAATCAGCTGAACCGATGCAGTGACTGCTTCCTTCATTTTATCAAAGTTTACACTGTAAGTTCCGTCATCACTTCTGTTAAAAGCACCCATCTTCTTGAATAATTCAAACTGCATCATGTTTGCTTTCCCGTGTGCATCTGCCGCGCTGAACCTGCATGAGCGGAATATCCCGGCAAGAAAAGTAACATAATTATCCATAACCTCACCTGAGGTCAGTTCTCCCATTTCACAAAGCTTTGTAACAAGATACAATCCGAGAATATCGGCTTTCCTTTCCTCTATTGCTCCGTAAAGCTCCTTCAATGCATCTCTTACGGTGCCTTTATCGTCAATAGTATTCTTGATTCCAAGTCCGTGAGCGACTTCGTGAAAAGTAACATTTTCAAAGAATGCATCGAACTTAACATATTTTCTTTGCTCGGGCGTAATTATCAGATTTGAAATCGGAATCAAAATGCTTTCGAATTTTGCCTGCATAGAATTCTTCAATTGCAATCTGCGCGAACCTTTTTTCAACTGTACTTCTTCATCATTCGGTAGATTGATTGCTATAGTCTTCCCGCCTGAATTGCAGTCACCCGCATAATATAAAGTATAATATACATTCATATCGGATTCAGTGCTCGGAATTTCTTTTTTATATGCATCTTCAACAGGCAATCCGCTCTGCAGTGCCGGCAGCATTGCCGTAAACTTCGCAAGCTTCTTGCTCCACTCGGGGTCTTTTACCAGTACGTTTGCTTCAAAGGCTGTTTTATATCCGAAAAGTGCATCTTCGTAATTTTCAATCGGACCTACAACAAAATCTATATTGGAATTTTTCATATCCATCCATACAAAATCACTCGGCTGGTAATTATCCGACAGAAATGCATCTGACCTCATATTCATATACTTTTTCAATCCTTCATCATCGGATAATTTCGCAATTTCTCTCATCAAATCCGCAGCTTTTGTAAGTTTATCTTTGTATGCTACAGAATAAGGAACTACTTTCAGTTTATTATCATCGCCCCTTACAAGAATTGTGTACTGGCTCTTTTTATCTTTATCATTTAATTTTTCAAATTCCTCTTTAGTCATATCAACAGGGTAGAAATTAGCGCAGGCGGACTTTTTCCCGATTCCGTCTATAAATGGTTTATCTTCATTCAATCTCTCCCACGGACCGTAATTTATTTCCACGAATTTTTTCGTGTCCGCATCTTTAATTGAATTCAACAACTTATCTTTGTCTCCGTAAGTCTGCATCCAGAAAATATCGTCAATTAATTTTGCGACTTCAATCATCATCGGGATAATTCTCTTTTCTTTCGGAGAAAGGAAAGAAAGGTCGGCAGTAAGCGTTACCTCTTTATACATTTTCAGCTTTTCCGAAATATTTACCTGTGAATTTGAATTTTTACTTAAAATCATTGTAAGAAGAATAATTATTAAAACACCTTTTTTAACCATATTGTTTTTGTTTATTTTATGTAAAAATAGATTAATAATATGAATAATAAAATTACCTTATAATTATACATTCTTAGTGCAAAGGAATTAAATTGAAATATTCCTAAAATATGATGAAATTAGGATAAACTAATACTATATGAAAAAAATATTACTGTATCCTATTCTTATTTTTATATCTTTGTTTTTAAATTCAGGTTTTTCCCAGTGGGTTCAGAACGGTCCTGAAGGCGGAATTATAAATACCCTCGCTATCAGAAGCAGCGGTGTGATTTATGCCGGAACTTACAAAGGTGTTTATTTAACGGCAAATTTTGGTGATAATTGGACAAGAGGTAATAATAATCTTGATAACATCGGCAGTGTTTTATCGATTACATTCGGCACATCGGATATTTATGCAATAGTTCAGCCTGCATTTGGAAGCGGAAATATTACCTTCGCAAAATCAACGGATAACGGATATAATTTTAATACTGTAAAAGATATTAATGCAAATGTAATACTTGCAAACAGCAGTAATATAATCTTCGCTGGCAATAAACCTTCTTTTGTCTCAGGTTATGAAGGTAGCGTATCTTATTCATCCAACGCAGGGGCAAACTGGGTTCAGACAAATCTTAGCAAGACATTGAGCATTTACGATTTATACATTTCAGGCAATACGCTTTATGCAGGCGGAGACAGCGGGGTTTATTCTACAACAAATTCAGGCTCAACCTGGAATAAATATAGCAGCGGACTGCCCGGTAACATAAAAGTGTACTCTTTTAAAATAAACGGAACAGATTTTTATATCGGTACAAGTCTTGGAATTTATAAATCCACTAATTCAGGCAGTACGTGGATTAACGTTACTAACGGCCTTCCTACTTTTAAACCATATATTGCAATCGAAGTAAAAGATAATGTTATTTTTGCTTCAAACTATTCAAAGGGTGTTTACAAATCTACAAACGCAGGTGCAAACTGGGCGAGATGTGAAAACGGATTAACGGATTTGCTTATAAATAAATTTTTGGTTTACGGCAGCTATCTTTTCGGTGCATCGCAGGGCTGCGGGACATATATTACCGCTGATTACGGCACAAACTGGTATCCGAAAAACTCCGGACTTAAAGGTCATTGTATCTATACAATGATAAATAACGGAACATTATTATATGCAGGGACACAGGGCGGAGGGATTTATTATTCTAACGACGGACTTACGTGGATTAATTTGAATTCCGGACTTGCAAATACAGTTGTTTATTCTTTAATCTATGCTAACAGTGCATATTATGCAGGTACATTCGGAGGAATTTTTAAAAGCACAAATAACGGGAATAACTGGACTGCAGCAAACGGCGGCCTGCTCGATTCTGCGGTGCTTACATTAACATCCACAACAACTTCACTTTTTGCAGGTACTCAGGGCGGCGGACTTTATAAATCCGATGACTGGGGAAATACATGGGTAAAAGCGCATAATGGTCTGACGGGTGATACAGTTAATGTTCTGGTAAATCTTAATAACATATTGTTTGCGGGTACAAAAACATCGGGAATATTCCGTTCTACAAATTCGGGTGCAAACTGGTCAAGCTGCAATACAGGATTCGATAACTTGCCATACGTTCTTACTTTTTCTTTAAAAGGAACAAATGTTTATACGGGAAGATACGGCTCAGGCGGATTTTACAAATCGACAGACTACGGACTCAGCTGGACACAAATTTTATCAAATCCCGGAGGAAGCAATAATGTTCTTACATCTCTCGTATATAATAATGCAGTACTCGTCGGAATTTATGCCACAAACGGAGGAACAGTAATTTATACTACAAATGAGGGTGTGAACTGGAAGGATGCGAGCACGGGTACATCCGGAAACCCGCCATGGTACTACACAGACCTGAGGTCATTCTTAAATTATAACGGAACATTTTTAGTCGGCACATACGGTAAATCAATATTTTCCGCTCCGTTTAATCAGGTTATTGGTATAAAACAAATCAGTTCTATTATTCCGGATAAATATTATTTATATCAGAATTATCCGAACCCGTTTAATCCTGTAACAACGATAAAATATCAAACGACAAATACCGGTTTTATTACGTTAAAAGTATTTGATATTTTGGGTAAAGAAGTAGCCACGCTTGTCAGCGAGAAACAGAATGCAGGTATATACGAAATAACATTCGACGGGAATAATCTTAATTCGGGCATTTATTTCTATAAGATAATTTCGGATAATTTTACGCAGACAAAAAAGTTTATATTGATTAAGTAAATCAATTTCTAATAAGAATTACATTTCGTATTTTACATTAACCAATATCATGAAAAAGTTATGCCTCATACGATATTACATTCTTCGATTCTAATTACGTTAGCTTTAGTATTTTACTCTATCGGCATTTGGTCTGAAAGATTTGCAAAATACCTTAAACCCTGGCATGTCATTGCTTTCTGGGCAGGTTTCTTATTTGATACACTTGGTACCTGGAACATGCATATTTTAGCTACAAAACCTTTTTATTTATTTGAACCCCATACACTAACGGGGCAGATTGCAATATGGCTTATGTGTGTGCACGCAGTTTGGGCTACTGTAGTGATTAAAAAAGGCAGCGAGAAATCACGTATAGGTTTTCATAAATACAGCCTTATAGTATGGCTGGTCTGGCTTATTCCATATTTTATGGGAATGTATCTCGGAATGCATAAATGAAATTTGTACGATCCAAAATACTTATAAACTAACTAAAAACCATTATGACCAAAAAATCTTTTGTTTTTCTTTGCCTTTTTGTTCTCTGTTTTTCGTTTGCTTATTCTCAGGATGGCACAAGAGCCATTGACTTTAACACACGCTCCACAGGACGCGGTGGAGTTTCCATAGGATTTTTTGATAATCCATCAGTAATGCTGACTAATCCCGCAGGAATGTCATTTTTAAAAAATGACATGCTGGATGCAAATGCAATTTTCATGGTTCCGCCTCCAAAATTTACAAATTTCAAAAAGGATGCATCAGGAAATACAACTCAGGAATTGTTAAATAATGCCGTAGAAGGCAGTAAGACATTGTATGTTTTACCAAGTTTATCTTATACCCGCAAAATCAGTGATAAATTAACACTTGGCGCCGGGGTATTCACTACCGGCGGAATGGGAGCGGATTTCTCGCTGAATCACGAACTCTATAAAGACGCATCAGGTTATATTCCACAAACATATCATTCAAGATTTTCGACCGTTCAGGGAGGACTATCGGGTGCTTACAAGATTACTGATAAATTTTCTGCAGGTGTTACTGCACAATTACTATGGGCTTCTCTGGAATTTAAAAATCCTTTCAGCATGTCACCACTTAAAATGCTGGGTCAAATGAACGCGCAACAGACTTTCGGTCAGCATTTTGCTGCACCGCGTGATACAACTAATATGGGTCTCGGATATTCAGAGGTTACATCCTCTGCTGATATGAAGGAATTAAATTCATATTCATTCGCAGGAAAAATCGGATTGGCTTATAAATTCAGTGAAAAATTCACCATCGGGGCATCATATTCAGCTCCTGTTCCTTTAAAGTTTAAAAATGGAATCTCTAATCTCGATATGTCTGCACAATTTAACGATGCATTTGGCAGAGAGGTTGTAAATGTAATGAATAAATACCATATTTCAGACCCTGCAGTTGCAAGAACAATAGTTATGAACAACTTCTCTGCTTTAGGAATTGACATAACAAAGGGTTTTACAGGGCAGTATGATATCAGTGACGAATTTGAAGTTCCACAATCAGTAGGTTTTGGAATTAATTATAATCCTTCACCGTGTTTAAGACTTGGTTTTGATTTCGAATGGATAAACTGGAAAAAATCTTTCGATAAAATGAAATTGACATTGACGAATGGTACAAACAGCAATATTAATATTTTACTTGGTCAGGGCGGAGTCGGACAGCCCGATTTCAATGTTGATTTTTTAATGAACTGGAAAGATGCTGTCATTTTAAAATTCGGCGGTGAGTATGATTTAAGTAAAAAATCAACAATCCGTCTCGGATATGCTTATGGCACAAATCCTGTTCCCGAAGAAGCCGCTATCCCGATTATACCTGCAGTGCTCGTGCATCATATAATGGCAGGATTTAGCTATGCTTTGACGGAAAGACTAAATACGAACGTTGCGATTGAATACGGATTGAATAATAAAGTAACAAACAGCGGCACAAGTATAGTTGCTTCCGAATACAATTACAGCACAGTTGAATTAAAAAACATGCTGGGACATCTGTCACTCACATATAATTTTAGATAAATATTCATTTCCCGTTCCCGCGCTTCTGGCGCGGGAACGGTTATTATTTTTAATCTACTCTATTACAATTTCATCCACAAATAGCCACGACAATTCACCTGCTCCCTCGTGCCACGCAGGCAGTCTCCCGTAATTCTTTGCTTTAATCCTTATATATTTTACGTCCTGATTGATATTTTGTGCAACATCCGATATTTCAACTCTGCTGTTTTTCTTTAAATCAACTTCATACATTATTGTTCCTGCAGGCTTGAATTCTTTACCGTCATCTGATATTTCAAATTCTACATTAGTCGGAAAACATATCCAGGAATTTACATCACTTAAAAATCCTACAGAAACTTTTTTTACAAACTGCTTTTTACTGAATTTAAGAATCACTTCAAAATTAGTTCCGTGAAATCCCTGCCACCCTCCGAGTCTCCAGTTTTTTGTTCCTCTGACTAAATCAATTAAAGCGTCATCGCCGCCTCCCGTATACTGAGAACTATAATTGGTAACGTATTTAATACTTCTGCCCTCGGGAATTTTAATAAATTTTCCATCAATGACTTTGCTGCTTCCGAAATCTTTGCTGTAAGAGAATAGTTTTACAACGGTTGTTTTATCTATCAGTATTGGTTTTTGGTAAACGCTTGAGTTCATGCCAGGCTCGCTTCCATCCAGCGTATAATAAACTTTCGAGTCGGGGTCTATGGATTTAAGCATAATATATTCATATTTCTGAAAAGACTTTTCATCTGCAACTATAAACGGTGCCGGATTTATCAGCTCATCATTAATCGAAGAGATAGGAACATCCAACTCCCCGCTTCCCCATTTTTTATTTTCTGCACTTCCCATATTGAATACAATCTCTCCGCCATTCATAATATCATTATGATTCAGATAACATTTAGTATAATCCTTACCATTTAATTTTGCAGACTGTATATAATAATTCGAAGCTGTCACATTTTCTGCTTTAATAACAAATTGCTTTCCGTTTTCAAGATTAATTGTAACTTTATCGAAAACCGGAGTGCCAATCGCATAATTCAATTGTCCGGGGCAAACCGAATAGATTCCCATCGCACTCATTACATACCACGCCGACATCTGCCCGCAGTCTTCATTTCCGATTAAACCGTCAGGGTCATTTTTGTGAAATTCAGTCTGTATTTTGTGAACCAGCGCCTGTGTTTTCCACGGAGCATTTACATAATCATATAGGTAAGCCATGTGATGCGAGGGTTCATTTCCGTGTGCATACTGACCTATCATCCCGGTTATGTCCGTTAAATCCATTCCCGACATTTTCGAATCTGTTGTAAAAAGTTCATCGAGCTTCTTTTCATATTCAACTTTTCCCCCCATCAGATTTATGTGCCCTCTTATATCCTGCGGAACGTAAAAATTATACTGCCATGCATCTGCTTCCGTGTAATTTCCGTTTACTTCAATCGGATTGAAAGGATAATACCATTCACCGTTTGTTTTCGCTCGCATAAATCCCGTCGACGGGTCAAACACATTCTTATAACTCTGCGCCCTGCGAATGAATGTTTTGAAATCTTCAGTATTACCTGCGTCTTTTGCAACCTGTGCGATGCACCAGTCATCATAACCGTATTCCAGTGTTTTCGAAACTGATTCGTGCTCTTTATCCTGAGATACATAACCTAAATTCCTGTAACTCACAAGACCGAAAAGATTTGTATCGGCGCTGTGTTTCATTGCAGTTAAGGCTTTCTGAATATCATATCCCCTGATCCCTTTTACATATGCATCTGCAATAACCGGAACGGAATGGTAACCAATCATGCAGTAAGTCTCGTTCGCAGATAATTCCCATACAGGAAGTAAACCGCCGTATTCGTATTGAACAAGAAAAGTATTTATGAAATCGTTTGTACGTTTCTGGTCTATTATTGTAAGAAGAGGATGCTCTGCCCTGTATGTATCCCATAAAGAAAAGACAGTGTAATTATCAAAGCCCTCTGCTTTATGAATCTTAAAATCCCTTCCGCGGTAACTCCCGTCGACATCAGTATATAAATTAGGGACGAGCATGCAGTGGTAGAGAGCAGAATAAAAAATTGTCTTCTGGTCCTCTGTTCCGCCTTCTACTAATATTTTACCAAGTTCTTTATTCCATTCTGATTTTGCATCCGAACGTATTTTTTCAAAATCCCATCCCGGGATTTCAGCATCGCGGTTGGCTGCAGCACCTTCAGCACTTACTCCTGATATTCCGACTTTAACCAGAATTTCTTCACCACTTTTCGTATCGAAAGTAAAAAACGCCCTTAACGATTTACTGTTTATATCAAATACATCCGATAATAAAACACTGTTATCGGAAATCCCGAATTTCTTAAATGGTTTCGAAAATTTAATTGCAAAATATACGTACTGGTTTTTTGCCCAGTATTTGGAACGCCTTAAACCGCGTACTTCATCATTACCTATAATCTGAATTGAAGATTCAAGCACTTCATCCCTGTGAACCAAATCAAGAATTACATTTGCGGAATTTGATTCGGGAAATTTATACCTATGAAAACCTGCTCTTTTTGTTGCGGTAAGCTCAGCTAGTATATTATATTTCTCCAGCATAACAGAATAATAGCCGGGTGTTGCTGATTCATTGTTATGACTGAAAGCGGATGAATATTCTTTATTGTTAAAAGTTATTTCCCCCGTTGTTGGCATAAGCAATACATCGCAGTAATCAGGCACTCCTGTACCGCTTAAATGTGTATGGGAGAATCCGTACAAAACGTTGTCGGAATAATGATAGCCGCCGCATCCGTCCCAACCTTCGAGACGCGTATCAGGACTTAACTGTACCATGCCGAAAGGCATGCTTGCACCGGGGAAATTATGCCCGTGCCCTCCTGTTCCTATAAACGGATTAACATATTTTGTTACATCCTGGGCAGACAACTGCAGAAAAGCTATAAAGATAAAAAAAATAAATTTATTCATAAAATATTTTATTTAAATTTTTATTTGATTTCAATCCAACTTATACTTTATAATTTAAAAATAACTTAATAACCTAATAACCAAAAGCTATATCATCTCTTCTAGCAATTTGCAAACATCCACTATGCATTTCTTGCAGACTTTTTCATGTATGTCCTGTTTTTTAAATTCCTCGCGGTTTAAATCTTTTTTAAAATCAATTCCTGTCAATTCCGAACAATAAATTGTCCTGTTCATTTCTTTAAATTTTGCTAACAGTTCCTTTGTTTTATTATAAATTATTTCCTTCGAGCCCAAAACATCATTTTCGTCGAAGTACCTGCACCCGAGAACCATCACTGCTCCAGATATTGCACCGCATACTTCCTGTTCTCTGCCGAAACCCGCACCAAATCCCGTTGCAATCCTTATCGCATCATCTTCGCTGATTCCGAATCTTTCCGAATACGCAGAGAATACCGATTGTGAACAGTTGAACTGATCCGAAAAATAAATTAAAGCTTTTTCCGTATTTTCCATTCTTCTATTTGTTTAAATATAAATATTTTATTTTGCTTTCAAAATCTTCTTTCTTTAATGATGTACCGCAATATACTGTTTCCGCTTCTCCCGGTATCAAATCGAAATAATTATTGCTGAAGCATATCTCCTCATCCGAATAAAGATATAAATTCTTTACAAGTTTATTTGACTGTATATTCAACGTAATCCCCTTTGCCTCATCCTTTACATCAAAAATAATTTCCGTTTCTGGAATTATTAATTCTTTAGGAGTTGTGAAAAAAATGTGATTTTTATATGCACCGCCTTCCGTTAATTCAAAATCAGCGGTAAATACAATTTCATTTTTATTGAAACCGGATATCAATTCAGTCTTATTTATTTGATAATAGATGCTGCTGGAATTTTCGGAAACATTAACCAATGTATCCTTTTGCATAAGAATATTCCCGGAAAAATCCAGTAATCTTAATTTAAGAATTCCTGATGTGCGGGATAATTTATCCGAAACAATGTACACATTAACGGATTCATTTTCTTCTACAGGTGATACAAGAATATCCCTGTAAGCAATTTTAACAAAATACTGCAATGCTTTCCATCTTCCGAAATAATCTATTCCGGACCAGGATATTATCGGCCAGCAATCATTCAACTGCCAGTACATCGTACCCATGCAATACGGCTTTGCACGCCTGTGAGCTTCTATTGCTGTCTTTATTCCGTATGCCTGCAATAGCTGCGACACATAAATATAATTTTCAAAACTTTTAGGTTCATCATACTCTTCCTTCATATATTTCTGTATCGTCTCAAACCCTGTTGGATGTTTCTGGTGATTTTTCATTTCACCGGAAGTCAAATATCTTTCGTCGGGTGAAGTAAAACTCTCAATCGTTTTCAAATCGGGAAAACCCTGGAAACCATATTCACTCATAAAACGCGGCACTTTCTTTTTATAAATTTCGAATGGTTCCATCCCCCACCAGACACCCCAGTAATGCGAATCACCTTCTTTCATGCTTTCAGGATGTCCCCAGCCGATTTTCGGAGAAGTGGAAATATAATTTGTAGAAGTAGAAATATTTTCAAGGGAATTTGGAATAACTTTTTTAAATATCATCAAATAATCATTCCAAATCTTTAATGAATCTTTTTTTGAATACCTGAATTGCTTCTGCCAGCCCCAGTTATTCCATCCTTCATCTATTTCATTATTTCCGCACCATAAAGCAATGCATGGATGATTTTTTAAACGGGAATAATTTTGCGATGCTTCAATTCTTACATTTTCTAAAAACCTGGAATCCCCCGGATACATTGCACATGCAAACATAAAATCCTGCCATACAAGAATACCGTTTATATCACACTGGTTGTAAAATTCATCATCTTCGTAAATCCCACCGCCCCAGACTCTTAACATATTTATATTTGAGCGGCTGCAATCTTCAATTATATTTTTGTATTTATCTTTCGTTACTCCCGGTAGAAAATTATCCTGCGGAATGTAATTTGCACCCTTTACGAATAAAGGCACATCGTTCAATTTAAAATAAAAACTTTCACCGGCGGAATCCTTTTTTTGTAACAGTTCTATTTTTCTGATTCCGATATTAATAATTTTTTCATCAATTACCATGTCCTTTTTTCTTACTTCAAACCTGAAAGAATACATTTCAGGCGAGCCAATCTCACGGGTCCACCAAAGACGGGGATTGTACAGTGTAAAATCAAATGCATCGAGATTGTAGCCTTCGAACAGTGAATCGGTTTTCTCTGCATATGTAATTGTATTACTTACATCCTTAACAGACATTTTATATAAATCCCTTGCATAACAGTTCAGAAAAAAAGGTACGCGAATCTCTGCCTCTTTACGCGTGATATTTTTTTGCTGAAAAGAAACGTCTTCAATTTTAATATCATTCCACGCCTGAATATAGACAGGACGCCAGATACCTGCTGTTACAAATTTAGGTCCCCAATCCCATCCGAAGTGATATGCGGCTTTTCTGATATAGCTGTAGTTTCCTCCTGGCAGTTTAATCTCCGCTTTAGAAGAAATGCTGTCGGAAACTTTAATTGCAGACAGAAACACAATTCTCAAAACATTTTTTTCTTTTATTAATAAATTCTTGCAGTCTTTCTGCCAAGTGCGGAACATATTGTTTGCACTTATAATAAGAGAATCGTTTAAATAAACTTTCGCATAAGTATCCAGACCTTCAAATACAATTTCAATATTATTACAAGAATAAAAACTGTTTGCATCAAAAGTATTTGTGTATTCCCAGTCTTTTTCTCCTATCCACTGCAGCTTATTTTCATTATCCCCGAAAAACGGGTCATCTATGATTTTATTATTTAATAAATCGGTGTGAACAGTGCCGGGAACAGTGGCTGGATACCACTTTTCTGTTCCTGATTCACTGAATTGCCAGTTTTCTGTTAAATTATTTTTTATTACATTCTGAGAAAAAGAAACAGAAGCTATCGCAAGAAATAATACTAAAATAATTTTCAATTTTATCAATATAAATTGGAATTTAATACTAAATTATAAATTAATTTTTTGTATTTCTATGCAGATAAGTGGCCATTATTTAAAATAATATCTTACACCCGGGGCACTGTAGAATGATAACCTGATTTCAGGGCTTGAATTTATGACCGGAACAATTTTTCCCGGTTTGATTAAATTTTTAATTATTATTGTTTTATACGCAATTCAAAATTAAATATTAATAAATATAATTTTAAAATAAATTTAAGTGCTCAGATTTCTCTTTCATAATTGGTTTTCTCTTGTTAGATTATTAATATAATTGATAAAAATACATGGGGAGATGTATAATGAAAGTATTTAATATTTCAATGAAACTATTTCTTTTATATTTTTTAATTTTATTTATGTCAGGCTGCGGGACAAGTTATAAAGATATGACGGATGAAGAATTCTGGAATGAAGATGAAGGAAGAATAAAAAAGAAAACAGATTCTTCTTATTTTTACCAGGTAGAGATGTTTAATACTGATGTTAGTTATTCTAAAATCGGGATACTTGATAATCCTATAGTCACAAGCAATTTTACAAAAATCCTTTTAATTAACAGCGAAGCAACTGCCGATACAAATATATACTATACCGTCAGGATAACACAGAAGAAAAGAGGAATGGAAAGAATCACAAAACCGATTACGGATGAACTTTATCTGAAAGTTAACGGTAAACCGGAATTGTTCAGTATTAAGCTCAGTAATGTAGTATACATACCGCCGTTGAACAGTACTGAACATGGTTACAAGAACGGCTATTATTATTGTGATGTTATGTGCCCGCTTACATTCGATGAGTTTGTAAAACTTGCAAATGCAATTAAAATAGAATGTACTGTTTCTGTTAATACATCAATAGTCGGAGAGGATAAATCAATTGACGGTGAAATAAAATTTATTAGCAATGAAAGATCGGGAGATGCACAGATTATTAACAGGTTTTTTAATACAAACCCGACAAAATAAATGTACAACGTGCAATTTTCAATGCACAATTAAAAAAAATGAAAATTGAATTTCAATCCTATATAAGTTTTTATTCTTTTACTTCACGCTGAAACAAAACCGAAGTTCCGCGCCAAAATCATAAGGGAATTTCTTTAATGTATCCCCTGCAATATCTGTAATGAATATTTTTCCGTTCTTTCCTATTCGCTCGGGATGGGCCTGCTCCCACCAGTGCTTCATCATTCCGTCCCGTTGTTTATCGGTCAGAAGAAATACATAACAACCGTTTGATAAATTTATTTCATCACTGTATACTGCGTTGTCTTCAAACTCTTTTCTTCCGAAAAATATTTTTCCGAATCCATCTGAAATTGTATATGCGTTTTCCTTCGGTCTTCCTAAATCGGTTGCTTCTATATGCAAAATAAATTTCGGAGGCATTTCCACCGGATAAGAAACTATTGATGATAATTTATTATTTGAAAGATTTTCGTCTTTCATATTATTCGGATTGCTGACTTCAACCGTGAATTCACTTCCTTCTGAAATTCCGCTCCAGTCAGGCACGGGCAGATATACTTCCTGCGTTTCAAGAAATTTAAGTGCTCCGCTCCAATTGTATTCGGATTTCTTCCCGTCTGAAATGCCGTATGTTATTTTTGCGGATTGCAATATATTTGTACCGTTATTTTTAATAATAACTCTAGGACTTCCGCAGATTGGATTATCCCGCCTGTACCCTTCATAATTATTCGGGGCAATTATTTCATCAACAGCAGCATCGTTTTCATAATTCGGGGCGCCGTAATAAACAATCTGATGTGATTCCACAAACTCACCGTCTTTTTCTCCGTTATTAGAATAGGGCTGGATTTCATAATCGAAATTCTGAATTGTATCACCTGGATTGAATAAATTCGAGATATCGAATTCAAATGTCTGCGCGGGAGAGCCGGGACACCAGCCTGCGCGGTCGAACGGCCAGGTGCCGCCCTGAGGATAAACCGGATTTCTGCTGCAGTCTTTCCATACAGTCCAGTAAGCAATTGTCATCCTGCCTTCACTGTTACCGTATGTATATTTCATCTGCTTGCTGTCCCATTCACAGCAGGAATACGGTCCGACCTCCCTGTGTCCTGTAATCCTAGCTTTTAATTTATACCCTGTCGCATCTTTTCTAAGTACAATATTCTTATTGGTTAATTTTTTATTATCGGATAAATCATAATATTTATACATTCCCCACGGGTAAATGTTTTCGATTGTTATTACATCACGTGCAGGAATTCCTTTTACAAAAATAAATTTCATGTCGAGCAGTTCCTGAAGATTACCCGATGAAATATCCACATCACCTTTTAAAAGCGGTGCATAATCGGAGACATCATAAAAATACGACCAGCCCTTCTCCCCGTTTAAATCTAGCCTCTTGCCGTACGGAGTCACAAAATTTTCAAGCTCAAATATTTCTTTAACTGTGTCACCTGCAAATCGTGGAAAATATACCAGAGTATTCGTTGTATAATCCCATTCACCGCAGGGGTATTTATCGTGCTTGGTTTCCCAGTCGCATTTTAATGTCCTTACCATTATTATTTTTGCCCAGCGCTCATTATTATTTGGAAACTGAAAAATTCCTCTGCGTTTAATAATGTCTTTAAAAGTAAAAATTTGAACAACAACTGTATCCCCTTCAGCGGAAAAAATAATTTCGGGAAGTAATAATAAAATAATCAGTAAAATTTTTTTCATATTATTATATTTGTTGATGATGAATGATATTCATTTGCTTTTGTGATTTTAATTAATTCATTTATATTTTCTTTCCTCACTCCTCCGCCCGGCATAATAATTATTCTTTTTCCTGCTGATTTAATAAATTCGGAAATTTTTTCCGCTCCCTCGGTTGCAGATAGCTTTTGCCCTGAAGTAAGTATTCTTGTAAACCCGCATTCAATAATATCTTCAAGTGCTTTCATTGCATCGGGTGTTTCATCGAATGCACGGTGAAATGTTGTTGTCATTGGTGATGCCAGTTGTACCAGTTCGAAATTCCTGATTTTATCTATTGATTTATCTTCATTAAGTATGCCAAAAACAACTCCGTTTACTCCGAGTCTTTTACAATTCAGAATATCGTTCTTCATAATTTCAAAATCGTAATCTGTATAGAAGAAATTTCCTCTGCGCAGACGGATAATTACATTTAAATCTATTTGAATATTTTTTCTGGCAAGTTCGATTAATCCGTAAGAAGGTGTGATTCCCCCTTCAGTTTGATTTACGCATAGCTCAATTCTGTCAGCTCCTGCATCCTGTGCTTTTACAGCGGATTCAAAATCAAAGCAGGCGATTTCAAATTTAATACTCATAAAGTATTAAAGATGACTTTTTGAATCTTTTAATAAATTATTCTCTTCCTGAGAATAAACAGCATATTGGAATCCTTTATTCACAGCATATGCACCGTAGTCCCCGTTTTTATTTAATGCAAGAAATCCAACCTGGAAATCCGAATCAATTTTACTTCCTTTGTTTCTTACAACACGATTGACTGCCTCTTCACAGGCTTCCTGCGGATTTCTTCCCTGCCTCATTAACTCTACAACAAGATGCGTACCTGAAATTCTGATTACTTCTTCACCTATTCCTGTCGATGTTGCAGCGCCATATTCTCCATCTACATATAAGCCTGCTCCTATAATAGGAGAATCACCGACTCTGCCGTGGTATTTAAAACTTAAACCGCTTGTTGTGCAGGCACCGCATAATCTTCCGTTTGTATCGAGAGCTATCATACCAATTGTATCATGATTAACCCCGTCTATTTTCGGTTTATAACCTGATTTATTCAGCCATTCTTTCCATATTTTTTCAGATTCGGGAGTAAGCAAATTTTCTTTTTTAAAACCCTGCTCGATTGCGAACTGGTATGCACCATCCCCCGCAAGCATTATATGCGGAGTTTTTTCCATAACAAGCCTTGCAACAGATATCGGATGCATTATATTTTCTATGAACGCCACGGAGCCGCAATTCAAAGCCTCGTCCATAATACAGGCATCAAGCGTTACGTGTCCGTCCCTGTCCGGAAGTCCGCCGTATCCTACCGAGTGTACTTTCGGATCGCCCTCGGGAATTTTTACACCAGCTTCCACCGCATCCAGCGCCCATCCTCCGCCGTTTAAAACCTTCCAGGCTTCTGCGTTTGCCGGAACTCCGAAACTCCAGGTGGAAAGAACTATAGGTTTTGTTGAGCTTTCTTTAAAAGGTGTTTTACCGAATGTTTTAACTTTTAAAAACGGAAATACAGCAGTAGTTAAAGCAGAAATTTTTAAAAATTGTCTTCTTGTCTGCATAAAATTATTTTTATTAAAATTAATTAATTGAAATTTCATCCACAAAAAGCCAGGCATCTGTTCCTTCGCCGGGCTTACCTGCCGGGATTTTTCCGAAATTTTTTGCAACTATTTTAACATACTTGGTTTTAATTTTATCAAAACTAATTGTTACGTTTCTTTCGAATTTATTAATTTCATTCCAACCGATTTTTATTACTGACTGAAAATTTATTCCGTCTGTTGAAACAAATATTTCAATTTCTTTAGGAAGATAAATCCAGCTTAGTTCTGCGTTAAGACAGTCAACTGTTAACTGGGAAATTTCCTCTTCTTTCCCAAGATCAATAGTGGCATTCAAATCATCACCGAGAAATCCAAGCCAATCCCTTCCGCTCCAGGGAAGCATTCCCTCTATTCCATCCACAAGAGAAAAAGCTCCTCCCACACTGTACTTTTTTCTCGGCTGGTTCAACAATGTAATTTCTTTCCCTGTTGCTTTATTTATATCAAATTCCTGTACAAAGGTATTTCCCTGCTTTACACCGTTCTCAAAATATGAAGCTTTTAAAGTACATGATTTTTTTAATACAATTGGTATGAATTTTTCAGATTTCATATCAGGTTCCGAACCATCTGTTGTAAAATGGATTTCTGAATTAGAAAAAGGTGCAAAAAGTTCTATCTCTACTCCTGACGAAAAAGAAGGTGGAGAATATTTAGCTTCTATATTATAAATCGCTTTTGAATAATTAATTTTTAATTCATCGAGTAAATCAAAATGCTTTCTTAACCTGTCTTTAAAATTTCTAAAATCTTTTTTGTTTTCGGGAGTCCATAAAACTTCAGATAGCGCGCATATTCTCGGGAAAACCATATATTCAACTTTATCCGGAGTAATAATATATTCTGTCCACAAATTTCCCTGTGCACCGAAGATTTTATATTTTTGGTCTCCCGACAGTTCTGCCGGTGTTGGTTCAAATGAATAAACTTTTTCTACTGTTGTATATCCTCCGATTGCAACAGGTTCCGTCCGCGGGTCACCCTGGTAATGGTCAAAGTAGCAGTATTCTCCCGGTGTCATTATTACGTTGTGATTTTGCCTGGCTGCATCTACCCCTCCTTCGGTTCCGCGCCATGACATCACGACTGCGTTGGGAGCAAGCCCTCCTTCCAGAATTTCATCCCATCCGATTAAAATCTTCTTTTTTGAATTTAAAAACTTTTCAATCCTTCTTACAAAATAACTTTGCAATTCATTCTCGTCTTTCAAACCTTCTTTTTCAATTAAATCCTGACAGTACTGACACGTCTTCCACCTGTCTTTCGGTGCTTCATCCCCTCCGATGTGAATATATTGCGAAGGAAATAAATCAACCACTTCTGATAATATATTTTCCAGAAAAGTAAATGTTTCTTCTTTAGGGCAAAATATATCTTCAAATACTCCCCACTCTCTTGAAACCTCAAATGGCCCGCCTGTACAGGAATATTCAGGATAGGAAGAAAGTGCTGCAAGAGAATGTCCGGGCATTTCTATCTCTGGAATTATTGTTACGTGTCTTTTTGATGCATATTCAACAATTTCTTTTATATCTTCCTGCGTATAAAATCCGCCGTATACAGAGGTATCACTTTCTCTTGATTTATCTTTATACTTACCTGTCAGTACGCCTTTTCTCCATGCTCCTACTTCCGTCAGCTTCGGATATCTTTTAATTTCAATCCTCCAGCCCTGATCATCAGTCAGGTGCCAGTGAAAATAATTCATCTTGTACATTGCAATATAATCGATATACTTTTTTATGAATTCTTTCGGAAAGAAATGCCTTGCAACATCAAGATGCATACCGCGGTAATTATATCGCGGATAGTCGGTAATTTGTGAACATGGTATTATAAAACCTTTGCTTATTTTATTAAAGAGAAGTTGTTTCAGAGTCTGAAGAGCGTAATGAATAACATCACCTGAAATTCTTATCTCTTTTGTATTCATTGAGATTTCATAGCTGTTCGGAGGAATATCAGAGCGTATCACCTTTTCTAAAATTATAACATTATTTTTTTCTTTCGACTGAGTTTCAATTTTCAATTCAAAACCGTAAACATTTTTCAGATAACCATTAAATATCTCAGCATCGGAATACGCTTCTTTTCCGTTTACTGAAATTATTGTAGATTCGTTAAGTTCAAAATATCCTTCCGACACTTCCATTTTAACAGGCTCGGGAATGATGTATTGTGATTGAAGATTTTGAAGTGATAAGAAAAAAATTAAAACAAAAAAAAATTTTCCGGTTTTTTTCATTTTTTACTTTTCTAATTTATTGAGAATTTTATTTAATAATGCATTTTGTTCGGCAAGCATCTTTTTTATATCTGCCACACTCTTGTCAGCTTTTATATCTGCATCATAATGCCTTTCAGCCCTTAGCTCTGCGTGCCGTGCCTGCAGATTCTGTCCAATCATGATTAATGGCATTAAAAAAATCTGTATCATATTTGATATAAACAGCCAGACAACAAATGCAGGGTATGGATCGAACCTTAGAGATTCCGGAGCTAAAATATTCCAGAAAAGCCAGACCGATGTCCACAAAAATATTAAAATAAAAAACCCCATTGAACCGACTTTATCGGTTATTACTATCGCAAATTTTTCAAGATTTGTAAGGCTTTGTTTATGTAACTGATTTGCATTTAAAGTTTTTTTGTCCATTTCGATAAAATTATTTAATTAAATAATATCTTTCCACACAAGTGCGCTGGCACCGAGCACTGCAGCATTCTTTCCGACTATCTGAGAAGGTAATAATTTTACTTTATTTTTAAAAATATTAAGCATGTAATATTCCATATACATCTTTGTAGGTTTGAATATATATTCTCCTGCGAGCGCCAGACCTCCGAAAAGGATAATTGCTTCCGGGCTTGTAATTGCAACCGTGTTTGCAAGAGAAAAACCGAGAACCCGCCCCGTGAAATCGAATGCCTCGATTGCAAGATTATCTCCCTGGTGAGCAGCTTCGTAAATAAGTTTTGATGTAATTTCTTCGGGTTTGTAATTTTTCAAAATGCTGTCTTCAATTGTCGAATCCAGCATTTCCTGTACTGTTTTAACTATGCCGGTTGATGATGCATACTGCTCGAGGCATCCTTTCCTTCCGCATCCGCACTTGCGTCCGTCGTGAAATACAATTGTATGTCCGAGTTCGCCTGCAAACCCGTCATGACCGTATATCATTTCTCCGTTCGACACAAATCCGCTGCCCAGTCCCGTTCCAAGCGTTACAACTACGAAATTTTTCATACCCTTTGCCGCACCAAATATCATTTCCCCGATTGCAGCTGCATTTGCATCGTTTGTAAGAATTACAGGAACTTCAAAATGCTCCTTAAATAATTCGGCAAAATTAATAATACCTTTCCATTTCAGATTCGGAGCAAAATCCACAGTGCCTTTAAAATAATTTCCGTTAGGAGCACCTACACCGATTCCCCTGATATCATATTCATTGTCCAGTACCGATAGTATTTTAAAAATTTCTTCGGATAATTCTTTAACATAATCTTTAACATTTTCATATTTATCCGTCCTTATGGTTCCTTCTGAAATGCAATTGCCTTTTCTGTCAACAAGACCGAAAACAGTATTTGTTCCGCCAATATCTATTCCGATAGCTACTTCCATTTATTATAAATTTTTTATTTTTTCAAATCTATAAATTCAAATTTGTAACTTTTTCACTTTATAACCCTTAACTCCGTAAAATATTAAATAAAGGTATGCAAGCAAAGGTATAAAAAGGGAATAATGTACACCTGCTATATCTGCAAGCCCTCCCTGCAATAAAGGTAAAATTGCACCCCCTACTATCATCATTACAAGCAGTGAAGAACCCTGTGAAGTATATTTACCCAGCCCGTCTATGGCAAGCGTAAAAATGTTCGACCACATTATAGAATTAAACATTCCTATACAAAGTACAGACCACATCGCGACTTTCCCGTTTCCGAAAATGCCCACAGTCAGAAGTGCCATAACAAATAATGCAAAGATTGTCAGAGTCCTCGCAGGCAGTGATTTTCCAAGCATGAATGCAAAATAATTAACGGTAAGAAATATCAGGAAATACCAGACAAGTTCAAACTCGATTTTTGTAATTGCAAAAATTACTATGAATAAAACAACCGCAACTGCCAGCATAGATAAATATTTTTTTGCTCCCTTAGTTTCACTTAAAGATATAGATCCCATAAATCTCCCAATCATTGCCCCGCCCCAGTAAAATGCAAGATACTTGCTCCCGTCCGCTTCGGCAAGCCCTGCGATATCGGGAAGCTTAAGATATGCAACTAAATTGCTTCCGATAGAGACTTCCGCTCCGACATAGAAAAATATTGCGAAAATTCCCCAGAATAAATTTTTGTGTCTCAGTGCTTCAGGCTTCTTTTCAATTTTATCGCTCCCTGTAAAAGCGGGCAAATGAACAAAAGCTATAAACAAAGCAAGAAATAAAAATGCGGCTCCGAAAATTAAATAAGGCACTTTAACTGAATTCGCACCCGGATTTTCTACGGTAAAAAAGAATTTAAATATTAAGAATCCTCCTATAACGGGAGCTATCGTATGCCCGAACGAATTGAATCCCTGCGCCAGGTTTAACCTGCTTGAAGCAGTCTCCGGCTTGCCAAGCAAAGCCACATAAGGATTAGCGGCAATCTGAAGAATTGTCAGACCGAAACTTATGCAGGCAAGCGCCCCGAGAAAAAATCCGAATGACTTATAATGCGCTGAAGGGAAAAACAGGAAACATCCTAATGCAGCAAGCAGTAGCCCGAGAATTATTCCGTTCTTGTACCCCATCCTTGCTATCGGGTCGCCAATTGTTATGGATGAAAAAAAATACAAAAGTGAACCGATGAAATATGCTCCGAAAAATGAGAACTGTACAAGGTTTGCCTGGAAGTGAGTAAGTTCAAATACTCCTTTTAAAAAAGGCGTAAGAACATCGTTTAAACTTGTTATAAACCCCCACATAAAAAAAAGAGAAATCATAACTGCGAGGGACGAAGTGAATTTAGAAGCAGAAGAATTATTTTCCATATACCGGATTTAAAAATTCAAACGGGTTAACTAAATAACCCGTTTGATAATAATAAATATTTTAAAAATTACTTTGACTTATTTTTTTATATTCGGAAGTTCCAGACCGTATCCTTTTTTCTTGTCTTCAGCTTTCAATAAGAATGCAAATATTAACCCTAGAACACCAAATAACATAAACAACATCATTGGAAGAGTGTAGTTGTAATTTGCAACCTCTTTTCCTTCGACTAATGTTGTTCCGACTATGCAATATTTATCCAGTACCCACCCTATCAAAGCAGGTACAAACATCAAAGCTACAATATTTTGAACATAAAATATCAGTGCGTAAGCCGAGCCAAGCTGCTTTTCAGGAATGATTTTTGGAACAGAAGGCCACATTGCTGAAGGAACTAAAGAGAAACCGATACCAAGAATAAGCATTAATACAATTGCAACGCTCCAGTGATTTAAAAGAGGAACAGCAAAAAGCAAATGAACAAAAATTATCAGAATAGAGCCGAAAATCATAATCGAAGCGCCTTTTCCTTTTTTGTCTATCATATTTCCGAATACAGGCGTAAGCAGAATTGTTCCGAATGGTAAAAGCCCCGGAATGCTGCCTGCCAGATTTTCGGGAACGCCGAATTTATTTATCATAAGTGCCGTTGCGTATTTAAGGAACGGAAAAACCGCAGAGTAAAATAATGCGCATAAAATCGAAATATACCACCAGCCTTTATTTTTTATAATGAATCCAATATCCTTGATTTTAAATTCTTCATCCGATTCATCAGCTTTACCGGTATCGAGTTTTGCATCGGCAATGGATTTATCGAGACGCTTATCGTTGAATGTATATACAAAGAAAGAAAGAAGACCTATGCAAAGCATCAGAAGGCAGATTAGTACGGGAGAAGAAACATGTCCGAAAGCCCTGGCAATTGGAACGGAAGTTGAAAGAGCCAGCGCGGTACCAAGCCTTGCGATTGCAAGCTGAAGACCCATGGCGAGAGCAAGTTCGTGTCCCGTAAACCATTTTACAATAATTTTTGAAACCGTGATACCTGCAACTTCTACACCGACACCAAAAATAGCATATCCGAAAGCTGCCATCCATACCTGAGCCGGGAAAGTCCATATTATCGTCCAGTTTTGTCCGTCTAATGAATGTGATGAAATTGCCCAGTACTTTATTCCAGCTCCGAGCACCATTACTGCAGCAGACATAAGTCCCGTAAATCTGACACCCATTTTATCCAGTATTATTCCGCCGAAAATCAGGAAGAATAGAAACACATTAAACCAGCCGTAAGCACCGGTATACCAGCCGTAATCAGATGCGCTCCAGTGCAGTTGTTCTTCAAGCATTTGCTCGAGCGGTGACATTACATCGGCAAGATAATAACCCGCAAACATTGTAAATGCAACTATCAATAATGCTGTCCACCGGGCGGCTTTTGAATCGCTCAGTATTTTTTTGATTTGTTCAGTCATATATATTTATAATTGTTTATGAAATTATATTTTTATACAAAAAATTCTTAACAGGATTTTTTCCAAAAACCTCAGATTCCAAAAATTAATATTAGAATTAATAAATAATTATGCAAATGTATATATTTTATGCTTGATGTTAAAGGTTTAAATCCGATACTCAAAAATATCAATCAATATACTACAGTTCCGAATTTTATTATATATTTTTGAATTAATTCTTAATAATATGCTGTTATATCATTTCCTTTAAACGGGGAATTTCAGTAACAATTTTTCTGTGGGATATGGCTAAAATTATTACATCGGAAATAGCTAAGAATAAAAAAAATACAGATACTAAAAATATATCCGGAAGTTCCGATTTCATTTCGAATATAAAAACCTCTCTGGATGGAATTTCCATAAGCGGAAAAAATAAAAAAATCATTTTCGCAAATGATTCCTTTGCAAAAATGTACGGCTATAAATCCTCCAAAAGTATTACAGGAAAAAACTGGAAGGAACTTTTGGATTTTACCGAAATAAAGAGACTCGATAATAAAATAATACCCGATTTATTTTCTGTAGGCTGCTGGCAGGGTGAAATTATCGGGGTAAAGCATAACGGACATAAATTTTATCAGGAATTATCACTGTCTTTCACCAATGATGAAAAAATTATTGCTATTTCGAGGGATATAACAAGAAGGAAGAATCTCGAAAATATGCTAAAGGAAAGCGAACTGAAGTACAGGTCGCTGATTGAGGATTTGCAGGAAGGTGTTTTTTATGTGGATAACAACGGTATTATGCTGTATGCAAATAAAAGATGCTGCGAGATTTTCGGATACCCGCTTCAGGATTTAATTGGAATAAACAGCTTCGAACTGCTTTTTGATAAAAACGATATTGAATTTGTAATGCGGAAAAACAGGATGCGTGAGGAAGGTATTTCTGATTCGTATGAATTGAGATGCTGTAAAAGAAACGGAGAATTAATCTGGTGCCACGTAAACGGAACACCGTATTATGATATTAACGGGAACATAATCGGCTCTATATCCATAATCACTGATATAACCGGGCAAAAGAAATCGACAGAGGCATTAAAACAAAGCGAGATAAGATTTCAAACTATTTTTATGCTTTCAGTCGATGCCATCGGAGTTTCAAAAAACGGTATTAATATTTACGTAAATCCTGCTTTCTTATCACTTTTCGGATTTGAAAACTATGACGAAATTTTAGGTAAACCCGAGACTTTGCTGATGACACAGAATGAACGCAAAAAAATTCTTGATTACACACAAAAACGAAAACAGGGACAGCATATTCCCGCATCTTACATTTCAAAAGGTCTTAGAAAAGACGGTACGGAATTCAGCCTCGAAGTTCACGTTTCAAGCTACGAAGTGGAAGATGAAATTTACAGCATAGCAATAATGCGGGATATAACCGAACTTGAGAGAGCGCAAAAAGCCCTGCAGGAAAGCGAAGAGAATTACCGCACACTTGTTAATACATCACCTGATGCCATAGTGGTTACGGATACAAATGAAAGATTAACGCTTGTAAACGAACGCGCAGTAGAATTATACGGTTATACGGACACAAAAAAATTCAGAGGAAAAAAATATCTCGAATTCGTATCCGGGAAGGACCATAATAAGCTAAAACTTTTAACAAAAGATATTTTAAAAACAGGGTTCGTCTTAAATCTTGAATTTGAAATGCTGAGAAAAGACGGCTCTACATTTCCTGCGGATTTAAGCGCTTCCGTGATAAAAGATTTCGAAGGAAAACCAAAGGGAGTCGTTTCCATTATCAGGGATATTACTACGAGAAAAGAAAACGAACTCAGACTGAGAAAATATGCCGAAGACCAGGCAGAGCTTAATGCAACAAAAGATAAATTTTACTCCATAATTGCCCACGACCTAAGAAGCCCGTTTCAGACCCTGCTTGGATATTCTGACATGCTCAGGAGCAATGTGGAAAATTTAAAAACCGAAAAGATTTTCGGATATGCGGATAATATCCACAAGGCAAGCACTGAAACCTATGGACTTCTCGAAGACCTTTTGCAGTGGACAGGATCCCAGACAGGCAGGATAAAAGCTTCGCCTGAATTGATTTATATAATCGAAATGTTTTATTCGATTATCAAAACCTACAAGGATACTGCAAAAAATAAAGATATACTTCTTTATTCAAATGTTATCGGTGATATGTATATTAATGCAGACAGGAATATGATTACGACTATTTTAAGAAACCTTGTCTCTAATGCAATAAAATTTACATACAGGAAAGGGAATATTGTTCTCGATGCAAAAGAAAACGAGGAGGACATTTCCATTTCCGTCTCGGATACTGGAGTAGGCATAGCAGAAGAGAATATTAATAAACTCTTTAGAATTGACTCTACATTCTCGACAAAGGGAACCGAAAAAGAAAAAGGTACCGGGCTCGGACTGATTATTTGCAAAGAATTTGCGGAAAAAAATAACGGGACATTATCCGTTATAAGTAAGATTGGTGAAGGAAGTACTTTTACATTAACATTGCCTAAAATAAAGTTTTAATAAAAGAATTCAAGCGGTTTATTCTTCAAGAAACAAATCCAGATACCTGGATGAATATTCTTTGTTGAGTTTCCCGATTTCCGAATTCAGTTCCTGCACAGCTTTATAAGAATTTTCATTTCCCGAAATATAATAGTTTTTTAAATTCTGGGCAGACATATTTTTATATGCAATAATTTTACTGTTCAGTAAATTTGCTTCCTTTATTTTCCTTTTATTTTCGTCTATGGATGTATAATAATCACTTTCACCAAGAGTCTGATAAATGCTGTCGGCATATGATTTTTCTTCGTTATTCAATTTTATATAACCATCGAGAAGGTTCAGATTCACCAGTGCTTCTTTTTTTCCTGAAACAGGTTTTGAAATTATGTCTGTAATTTCTTTTTGTTTATCTGAAATCGAAAATAACCTTGACTTGTAATATTTTACTTTCATATTTGTTTCTTTTTTATCCGACTGCAATCCGGTATAAGGGTAAACAATGTGCAGAAAGAAAATAAACAGCACTACAACAACCAAACTTACAGTTCCCGACAATAAAGAAGCATTATAAATATTTCCGAAGAACTTCTTTTTTACATACCTTTCCCTGAGAATAAATCTTCTTAACAGGAAATAAGTGAGAAGAAGTAAAATTACTGATACCGAGAAAGTAACAGTCACTTGCAGAATATCATCAAGCGCAGTAAGATATTTTTGAATTGCAAATGCATAGTAAGCGGTAAGCAAAATCCAGCCCCAGCCTATGGGAACATTTCTTAATATTTCATCTATATGTCCGTTTGTTACTATATTTTTCTTTCCGCATTCGGGACAGATAAAAGTTTTTTCTTTTAACTCGCTTTCTGAAAGATTCACCGGAAATTCACAAAAGAAACAAGATAATTTTTTCTTTTGGGGAGGAAAGTGCTTTGATTCGGAGCTATTTTCGATTGGAATAACCATACTATCCGTATCGGCATAGATACTTCCTTTGTTTTTCAGATAATCAGTAATATCCTCGAGCCATTCACCGCAATACTTACATGCCAGTGCCTTTTCTGTCAGGGTCTTGCTGCAATAAGGGCATAATTTCATATTAATCTTCCATTAATTTTCGAAAATTAATTAATATTTTATTTTCCATATAAAATAATTTATATATGAATAATATCCCCCGATATAATTTTATATTAGAACAAACAATTTATTAAAATCGGTCTTTTTACATGTAATCTCTAATTATTAATAGTCACCTTTTTCAACCGCATCATCGGGTACCTGCTCCCATTTTTTTGATTCCCTGCTGACATTTTCTACGAATTCCTTATACAATTTGTGCTGGTCGAATTCAAGATTCGGAAATTCTTTCTTTATAGTATTAGCAAGGGATTTTTTGATTTCGTAACCAAGATGGTTAAATATTTCATCAAGTTTTATTCTTGCCATGTTATTGTTTTAATGAATATACATACTTTTTTTTTACTCTTCACTATCTATATCAATGATAGCAGTAACTGATATTAATTATCATGATATGTTGCTGCAATTAATATATATAAATTCCTGTTTTAAATCTTTTTGTTAAAATTACATACAGGAATTTTAATTTACAAATTTTTTTGCAAATTTAATATTGTCTGTGAATTACACAGGTAAGGAGAGTTTAGCCGGAAAGGCTCTTCGTTTCATGTCTAAGATTAATTATCACGGTATGTCTTTATTATCAGGAAATTTATAAAATATTTTATCCCGTGTACTGAAGATAAAATCCTTAATACTATAAGATTTTCCTTCACAATCGGCGATAGTTGTCTCGTCTGATATAAGGTCGTATAGATTATTTATTTCTGCTTTCTTTTTATCTTTTTTATCTTCAGGATTTTTCTCTCTGTTTTCAATAAGTGAGTGCAAAATATAATTTTAAAAGTCCTTCAATTACAGGTTATATTAAAATGGTCATAATTTTTTAATTAATAAAAAGAAAAATAAAGTGCAATTTAGTATATAATTTTTGCCCTTAAAATGTAATTTCGCACAAAATAAATTAATTTTATTGTTACTAATAAAACAATAATTTAGAGCGGAAAAAATTTTTGAGAATAGTTTAATATTAATATCAGTTGTATTTTTTACAAATCATCGAATATCTCCAGAAAAGATGCCTATGGATTTTAACTGTCGCAGACGCTCTGAATGCTGCTTTACAGACTTCATTGAAGGTTATCACCCTGTCATTTTTGCTGTGGTTATTCCAGACCCGTCTTATTTGTTTCGATTCCCTTACACGCCCGTTTTTAATAAAATTCAAAAAAACATCGGGAATAACGGCAAATAAAGAGTATACATAGTCAAAAAATGTCTTTGGCTTATAAACATCAAAAACAACTAATATTCCGTCTTTTTTCAGCCATTCCATGCTTCTTCTCAGTACATCCTCAAGCAGATAATGGTGAAATGTCGCAATCGAAACAACGCAATCAAAACTTCCGGGAGGAATATTTTTGTGAAATACATTTATTGCATCAAACTCTAAATTATGGTAATTTTTTGATTGCGATTTTGCAATTGATATCATTTCCGGAGATATATCGGCACATACAATCTTTTTTGATTTATTCGAAATTAGTCTGGCAAATTCACCGTTGCCGCAGCCAATATCTAAAATCGTTTCGCATTTATCAGGAATTAATCTGCTTAAATATTTATAATAATGTATGTTGTGGTCCCATTTGGGATGGCAAATTAAAGCAAGCTCATCAAAATCTTTTTTTAATGATTCAGTGTTCGGCATAAAATATTATTAAGTTCTATATCGGTTTATAGTCTGCAGCATTCAATAAAAAAGTCTTACCGAATTGCTCCCATATCGGATTAAAAATAAAAAATAAATAAAGCATAAAAAAGGTACTAATGATATTGTCAATAAAAAATAAATAATAAATTTTAAAATAAAATAACTTAAACTCAAATATACATCAGTAAAATAATAGTCTCAAAACTTTTATTGGCATCTCATTATGATACATATAAAATTTCTTTCCCCGTTTTTTATTAAAAAAACAAAGATTTATTTTGGTTTAATATTTGCAATGTTTTATGGTGAAAATCTTTTTGCAAATTAAATTACAGGGGATTAGGATATGCAAAAAATAATTTTTACACTCTTTATTGTATCAACTCTTTTAATTTCCACCGGTTTCACACAGGAAAATTCTTGCACAAAAGGTCATTGCCTCAAAGGTGATGTAGGATACGTAAGTTTTGCAATAGGACCAAGCATTCCTATGAATAACTTTGCCGATAAAGACCTTACAAATGTAAATGCAGGTTTTGCAAATACCGGTAGTAAAATGGAACTTAATGCAGGTTTTAATATTGTTAAATCTGTAGATTTGGGAGTGAAATTATTCTACTCCGTTAACAGCTATAATTTTAACAGCATAACAAATAAACTTTCTTCGGATTTTCCCGGGACTGTATGGAATACTTCAGGCAGAAGCTGGGATATAGTCGGCGGAATGGTTGGCTTATCATATTCATATCCTTTGGTTAATAAATTCGTGGGTGATTTTAAATTCCTCTCGGGAATAATGAAGACTTCGACACCAACGATGGTAATTACGGGAAGTAACGGTTCGAAATATACTGAAAATGAAAAATCGGCTTCTTCGTTTGTATATTCTATATCTGCCGGAGGTCACTACCCTCTCGGCAGGCTTGTGGATTTTGTCGGCAGCCTTGAATTTATAAGCTCGACGCCTTCGTTTGATAATGTAAATAAAATTTCTAATTTCCCGACCAGTACTACGGGCTCTATTACAAGTTCAAGCACAAGTTCGTTAAAACAAAATATAAGCCTGCTGGCGCTGAATTTAGGCTTCAGAGTTAAGTTCTAATATCCTAATCCCAACATTAATAAATAAAAAAGTGCCGCCGATTATTTATACCGGCGGCACTTTTTTATTAAGAATGAAAAATTATTAATGAATAATAAAAAGCAATATTCGTAAATATTAAATCATAATTATTCAAATCAATATTTATTTTACAAATTGCTGTGCATAGTATTTTGCCGTGAGTTTTTCACCTGTTGCTTTTTCAATCATATCATTCCAGAAATACTTCGAACCCGGTGCAAACACTTTATCTTTCAGAAATGTGCCCACTTCGGGTTTTCCTGTAAAGCTCTGATTTTTGTAATCTTCGGATTTAATTACATTCTTCACTATGTAATAGTAAAGCTGTGAAGCAAGCAATTCACCTAAAAGGTAATTGTGATAGTAACATGGCACGGTTGCAATGTGAATCTTCGATGCCCAGTCAGGTTCGTTCCTGCCCTCGGGTTTTTTGAGCAACTGATATTTTTCAACCAGATCCCACCATAATTTGTTTAAATCCTGATTTGGTTTTTCGTACATAGATTTTTCAAATCGGTACATTACCTGCGCCCAGCGGCTGAAAACAAGCTCCTGCAGACGGAGCGACTTGAATCCGTCATCAGACACTTTCTTTGCTTCGCTTTCAGTTATACCAAGGTTATCTTTTAACCACGCTCCGCTTGTTGAAAACCTGCCCATCATCATTGCAATAGCTTCTGTGGTAAACGTCTGAGCCTCTACCCTTAAAAAGAACGGGAGATTTTTATCTATGTTCTTTGAATATACTGAATGCCCGAATTCATGCAACAATGTATTCATCCATTTTTCATTGGGTACTATATTGCAAAGCACCCTCACATCACCATTTCTGTCAATATCTGTGCAGTAAGCGTGCTGATTCTTTCCGGGTTTTTCGTAAAGATCGCTGTTTTTAATCATTTCATCTATGGGCAAACCGATGCTTTTATAAAACTTCATTGTTATTTCATCGGGTTTTTTGCCTTCGTAGAATTTATCGAAATCAACTTTGTAAATCTTCGGGGCTTCCTGGAAAAAACGGTTTTGGTAATGCCACGGCTTTAATTCTTCCTTTTTAATATTGTATCTTTTTGCATAATAATTATCGATATTTTCTTTTTCTTTTGCAAATGCATCTTTTGTCAGTGAATCGAGTTCATCGAATAATTTTGATATCTCTTCAGGGTCCTCTTCGTTTACCCTAAGACTCATATCGTGATAGTTTTTAAAGCCCATTGATTTTGCAAGCTCATTTCTTTTTAAAACAAGTTTCTTAAGATCATCTGCTACAACATTACCTATTTTCTTTTGTGCTACCCATACATCTTCCAGTTCTTTCGAATCTGTTGACTTTGTAAGTTTTTCTTCAACCTGGTTATCGGTCAGTTTATTTGCACCGACTTCAGCCCTGAAGTTTCCGTATTTCTGTTCTATTGCATTCTGCATGTTATTTACTGCATTTATTAATGCAGTATCTGCCTGGTTTTGCTGAAACTGGTTAAAAATAACTTTCAATTCCCTTTTTAAAATCGGGTCTTTGATTTCACCCATACCTTTTAACTTTTCGAATGAAGATTTATCGGAAAAAATTGCTGCATATTTGTTTTGCAACTCGGCATTTTTTTCAAAATCTTCTTTTTTACCTGATATTGATGCATTCCAATATGCCAGGTTCATTTCTTTGAAAAGCGGTACGGTTTTAGTTTCAAGAGCTTTTACAAATTCAGAAAAGTCTTTTTCCGCATCTGTATTTCCACCGGGGATTTGCTCTTTTTTTCCACAAGAGGAGAGAAGAATAGCAAGCATAAAAATAATTGTTAAGTATCTCATATTGTGATTTTAAGTTATTTAAAAGAAAACAGGCCAGAAAAAAATTTTCCCTGACCTGTATTTTAATTTTTAATTATTATTTTACGGGAACATTTTTCAAGGTTTCAAGTAAATAATCCCAGAATTTCTGAACTGTTTCTATGTTGCATTGCTCATCGGGAGAATGCGGGAACCTGATTGTCGGACCAAAAGAAATCATATCAAGATTCGGGAATACACCGCCGATTAATCCGCATTCGAGTCCTGCGTGAATGGCTTTTATTTCGGGTTTCTTGCCGAATAATTTTTCGTATAAATCAACCATTACAGTTAGTATCGGGGAATTCGGATTCGGTTTCCATCCCGGATACTGTCCGTCGAATGTGCATTCCGCACCGGCAAGTTCAAATACGCTTTCTATCTTCTGTTCGAGTGCTTCTTTTGATGAATCTACCGAACTTCTGAGCAGGCATTTTACTTCGATTGTTTTTGTTTTATCATCGGATTTTACGATTGCAAGATTTGTGGAAGTTTCCACAAGTCCCGGCATATCGACACTCATGCGTACTACATTGTTCGGGCATACAAATATCGCATTAATAAGATTTTTCTGCGTCGACTTGTCGAATACATTCTTCGGGGATTTAGCTTTATCGAGTGAAACAGTTAAACCGGGCTCAACACCGGCAAATTCTTTCTTTATTGTTTCTTCATAAGCTAACACCGCGGCTTCAAATACTTTTACATTATCTTTCGGAACCATTAACACCGCAAAAGCTTCTCTTGGAATAGCATTTCTGAGGTTTCCGCCTTCAACTGCAGCCAGACGAATTGCAAAATTCTTTTCAGCCTGTCTTAAGAAGCGGAAAAGTAATTTATTTGAGTTTCCCCTGCCAAGATGTATATCGCATCCCGAATGTCCGCCTTTTAATCCCTTTACAATTAATTTATATGTATTGTGTTTTTTTGGAGCGGGTTTTTTATTGTATTTGAATATTGCATTTGCATTTGTACCGCCGGCGCATCCAATGAAAAGTTCACCTTCATCTTCAGAATCCAGATTCATAAGTATGTCACCTTTTAATAATCCCGGTTTTAATCCGAATGCCCCGGTCATACCTGTTTCTTCATCGATTGTAAAAATTGCTTCAATCGGTCCGTGAACAATGTCTTTTGCTTCAAGAATTGCAAGCGAAGTCGATACTCCGATTCCGTTATCGGCACCAAGAGTTGTACCTGTTGCTTTCACCCATTCACCGTCTATTCTCGGTTTAATAGGGTCCTTTTCGAAATTGTGATTTGCATCGCTATTTGCCTGCGGTACCATATCAAGATGTCCCTGTAATATTACACCCTGCCTGCTTTCCATCCCTGGTGTGGCCGGTTTTCTTATTACAACATTTCCAACCTCATCAACTTCGTATTCAAGATTATTAGCTTTTGCAAAATTGACTACATAATCTATCATTTTTTGTTCGTGTTTTGAAGGGTGCGGAATTTCACACATTTCTTCAAAGTGTTTCCATATAGCTTCGGGCTTTAAGCCGCTCAGTATATTTCCCATATTGTTTTCCTTTATTTAATTAAAAAACTTAATTTAATAACAATTCTTTTCACGCAATAGTGTGAAAATATAATATTATTTTTTATTTTTTTGTAACTCTTTAAAACTTATAAATTTATGTAAATTCAACTGCGTTAAAAATTTTGTGATTCTTTCTTCTGCAGGATGAATTTTTTTCCCTAATTTCTCTCCTAAATCTTTTACGATTTCTTCAACCTTTTTGTTACTGTCTATTTCGTTCCAGACTGCCGAACCGAGTTCGTCAAAACTTATCTTTATATCCTTAGATTTATTTTTAGGAATTAAAGACTGGAAAAACTGCTTTTTAAATTTTGGAATCAGTAATGTAACGATACCGTTTTCCTGAACAACAAAATTTTTTTCCCTTACAGGTGTCAATTCCAGTAAATTTATCACTTCTTTTTTCTTAAACAAATTTTATTCTTTAAAAATTAATGAAGGCCAAAGGTCTTACCTTTGACCTTCTATAAAAAAATTACATTCCTGCTGCGGGAGGAGCCGGCTCATCAGCCTTGCCTGCATTTCTCATAGGAACAAATATAAGTATTAGTGCTATGATTATTAAAACCGAGAAACCGATAAGTAGCGGCGGCTCGGAGAATATCGAAGGAATATTGAATTCGGCAATTCTGAACGGAGCGAATCCTAGTCCTGTTAAAGCTTCACCTGCAATGAATCCGGATGCAAGTAATATTCCCGTGTTTTCAATTCTGACTTTCTGAGCTTCATTGAATCCTTTTTTCTTGTTTAACATATCCAGTATTCCTTTTATTATTCCGCCGATGAAAATTGCAAATGTAGTTTCAAGAGGTAAATACATGCCAACGCTTACAAGCATCGGGCTTTTTACCTGCATGAGAATAAATGCAAGTCCCATTAACATACCGACTATAATCAATGGCCACGCCATTTCTCCGCCTACTATGCCGTTCGAAAGCATTGCCATAAGACCTGCCTGTGGAGCGGAAAGATTTTTACTTCCGAAACCGCCTGTATAATTCTGCTGAATACCCTGAGCAATATCCGCCTGGTTCAGCAAATTAAGTACAAAGAACATAACAAGACCTGCAATTACAACTCCGATGATATCACCAACCTGCATTTTCCATGGTGTACCGCCGAGAATGTGTCCTGCTTTTAAATCCTGAAGCATTTCTCCCGCTACCGCAGCCGATACGCAGACGATTGCCGCAACTCCAAGTACTGCCGCAACACCGCCTGTTGTTGCATCGACTCCGATTAATACGAGTATCAATGCCGTTACGACCAGTGCCGTTAATGTTAGTCCGCTGATTGGATTATTGCTCGAACCGATTATACCAACTAAATAACCCGAAATAGCTGCAAAGAAAAATGCGAGAATTATCATGACAGTTGCCGCTACAAAAGCAGGAAGATATCCCGTATGGAAAGCAAATTTTGTCACTACAAATGTAGCAATTGCAACCAAACCTATACCAATCATAATCCATGTAAACGGTAAATCTTTTTCGGTTCTTTCAACTGCTGTCGCACCTTCGGAAGCTGCTTTTTTAACATCTCCGATTGAACGTTTTAAACCTGTTATTAAACTTGTACGCATTTTGAAAAGCGTGTAACCCGCACCCATAAGCATTCCGCCGATTGCAATAGGCCTGACGATGAATCTCCAGACCTGGTTAATCTGCCATCCTGCATCACTTGCTTTTTCAATGGTTATGCCTTTTAAGGTCGCCCACGACTGCAGAAGTTCGGGTGTTAAATACGGTGAAACAAAATAATAAATTATCGGTGCAAGAAGTCCCCACGCAAGTATTCCACCGCTGAAGTTAAGCGATGCATATTTTGGACCGATTATGTATCCGACACCTATATATGCGGGGCTTATTCCGGGCGAACTGATTAACATACCGCCTTTTGCCTTCATCATCGTTCCGGGGATTTTTACTTCATTGAAGAAACTGTAAAATTTTTCCCAGCTCAGTGCAAAGAAATTTATCTGCCCCAAAAACTGAATTACGGCACCAAGACCCATAGCTCCGAAAAGGAATTTCGAGCCGCCACCGCCGCCCTGGCCTGATTTATGTATTTCCGCTGCTGCCGTGGATTCGGGGAAAAGCAAATCAACATCTTCCACCATCACTCTTCTGAGCAACGCAACAAACATTATACCGAGTACACCTCCTGCAATAAGAATAATCGTTGCAGTGATGTAATGTTTGGGTGTAAAGAAAGGATTCCAGATACCCGCGATAAAAAAAGCTGGCAATGTAAAAATAGCACCTGCGGCAACCGATTCACCGATTGAACCGACAGTTCTTGTAAAATTCTCCTCGAGGATGGACCCTTTCATGATTTTCAACAAAGCCATACCAAGCACTGCGGCAGGATATGTAGCTGCGATAGTCATACCTGCCTTCAACCCAAGGTAAGCATTCGCTGCTCCCAGCACAACCGATAGCACCAGACCTATAATCAGTGCCTTGATTGTAAATTCTGCCATGTTAGACCCTGCTGACACAAATGGCACAAATTTTTTTTGTTCACTCATAATGAATTAATTTATTTTGATTAAATTGGTAGGAAATTTTCAAATATCATTAAAATTATTAAAATTAAACATTTATATTTTTTAAATTATTTAAAATAATAGAGGATTTCAAGATAAATTAGTGTATAGAGTCTATAGAGTCTTTTGAGTCTTTGGAGTCTTTGGAGTCTTTGGAGTCTTTGGAGTCTTTGGAGTCTTTGGAGTCTTTGGAGTCTTTGGAGTTCGCGGAGTACTTTGAGTATATCTGAGAAATACTAATTTCAAATTGCTAAATTCTAAATAAATACTAAATAATAATTTACAAATGCCTGCCTTTAATTAGGAATTTAGATATTAGAATTTGTTTAGAATTTAGTTTTTAGAATTTAGGATTTAAAAATTTTATTTAATCATTAACATTTTCTTCGTTTCCACAAAATCCCCTGCCGACAATTTATAGAAATACACACCGGATGGATATTGCGCCCCGTTCCATTTAACTTCATATGTCCCGGGTGATTGCTTTTCATTTACCAAAGTAGCCACTTCTTTTCCAAGCGCATCAAATATTTTAAGTATAACTAAATTACTATTTGTCGGAGACCCGCCCAGGTGGGTTATCTGATATTTGATATTTGTAGTTGGATTAAACGGATTCGGATAATTTTGTGATAATGAAAATTTATTCGGTGCAATATTACCGTTGTTAGAAATACCTGTCAGTAAGCTTCCTCTTAATATTGTCCCTGCTTCTCCTGCAGCCCATCCGAAACCTGAACTATTGAAATTTATTGTATATAATTTCCTGTTCTGTGTTGTCGGAAAATCCATTGTCCAGTTATCCCCGCCATTTGATGTCTTATATATCGAACCTCCAAATGAATGTGCGGATGTATACCATCCCGTATTCGCATCTATAAAATAAACAGAAGTGTATACTCCCGGAGGACTGTCATTTTTTCCGTTAACCGCTGAAATCTGGTTATTCCAGGTCATTCCGCCGTCAGTGCTTTTCATTATTGTATATACATTTCCCGTTACCCATCCCGTGTTATCATCTATAAAAAATATAGAAACTAAGTTGCGTATACTATTGTAATTTAATACCCAGTTAATTCCACCGTTTGTTGTTTTGTATACTGCCTGACTGCAAGCTATCCAGCCTGTATTTTCATTTATAAATCTTATAGAATTTAAATTATTTGAATTAACTCCTGTCTGGAAAGTCCAGTTGATGCCGCCATTTGTAGTTTTCAGGACAGTGCCGGTATCGCCTGCTGCCCAACCGGTCTGTGAATTTATAAAAAATACTGATCTTAGTATATTCGAAGTCCCGCTCGGTTGAAATTGCCAGTTCTCCCCCCCGTCAATAGTTTTTAATATTTTCCCGCTGTCTCCGACAGCCCATCCTGTCATGGAATCAAAGAACTGCACACCAAGAAGAAGATTATTTGTACCGCTTATCTGATTGTTCCAGTCTATCCCGCCGTTCGTTGATTTTACAATAGTACCGTTTATACCAACTGACCAGCCTGTATTTGAATTTGCAAAACTCACGGAATAAAGGTCATTGCTTGTTCTGCTTGTCTGAATTATCCATTGTGAAAATGCATTCGAATTAGTAAGTGTGTAGAAGAAGAGAAAGAGTATTGCAAATTTTTTCATAACTTTATTGCTTTGTAAAGAATTTCTTAAAAATTGTAAATTTAAATCAATGATAGAAACCTGTGGAATATGATTAAAGTTTCTGACATATAATTTCAAAATTACTATTTGGACATATATTCGATTTAACTTTTTGAACACTATTTTACATATTAATTTTATCTTAAAAACGTTAAGTTTACAGATATTTTTTGAAGAAAGAGAATCTAACTGAATATTTTTTCAAATTTTAAATTCAAATTATGTTTAAAGGACATCCGAAAGGTCTTTATGTCCTCGCACTTTCCAATATGGGTGAGCGTTTCGGATACTATACTATGCTTGCCATATTTACACTGTTTATTGAGGCAAAACTCGGTATTCCCGAATCGGAAATCGGACAGGTGTGGGGGATATTTTTAGCAGCTGTGTACGGTCTGCCTATTTTAGGCGGATTGCTCGCTGACAGACTCGGCTACGGAAAAATTGTTGTAACAGGCATGATAGTTATGTTCCTCGGATATGTTTTGCTTTCTTATCCGCCTGCTGGAACTCCACTGCTTTTCTCGTCGCTTTTTATAATCGCCCTCGGAACAGGATTCTTCAAAGGCAATATGGTTGTTCTACTCGGTAATTTGTACGAAGACCCGCAATATAAAAAACAGCAGGATACCGCATTTAATATTTATTATATGGGTATCAATGTCGGAGCCTTCTTTGCACCATTTGCGGCAACTGGAATGAGAAATTTGTTTTTATCGTTCGATAAATATTATTACGATGCCAACATTCCGAGATTTGCACACAACTTTATAAAGGACCAGTCCAGTCTCAGCGCCGATGCACTCGCAAAGTTCAAACAGATTGCAGTGCAGATGACGGGAAATACAAATATTGATTTGGCTGCATTTTCAAAAAGTTATCTTGCCTCGCTGAGCGGAGCTTACAATATGGGATTTGCAATCGCTGCAGTTGCAATTGTAATTTCATTTTTAATATTCCTTGCATTTAAAAAATATTACGCCCACGCTGATTATATTCATAAAAAATCAACCGAAGCAGGTGCAGTAGCAGAGCTTACCCCTAAACAGACAAAGGACAGAATTGTCGCATTAATACTGGTTTTTATAACAGTTATATTTTTCTGGATGGCATTCCACCAGAACGGTTTGGTGCTTACACTATTTGCAAAAAATTACACATCAAGTCACGTTTCGAATCTGACTTATATATTATTTGATTTACCTGCGCTTCTTTCGCTGATAGCAGTTATAATGGGAATTGTATTCCTCA
>Ga0182021_10000243_pt1 | contig 54945 bp, 48 predicted proteins | sample 612E3MmetaG_FD_120493 | JGI IMG/M metagenome (GOLD analysis project Ga0182021, IMG submission 120493) | Permafrost microbial communities from Stordalen Mire, Sweden - 612E3M metaG (Illumina Assembly) | ecosystem: Environmental > Terrestrial > Soil > Wetlands > Permafrost | place: Sweden...
AACTTGACATAACCCGAACGATGACTCGGATCCGGATGGAGATGAAACCCGTCGTTTAGCACTTCCGTGCTATTTCATTGTGACAGGCGTTTGAGGTAATCGCGCGCGATGGTCGCTTCATCGCTTGCGGGGTCGAGGTTGATGGTTTTCTCGAGCTCTCTTCGCGCCTCCGCGCCGTTGCCTTCGTTGAAGAGGACTCTCGCGTACAACAGGTGCGCTCGCTGGTTTGACTGATCTACGCTTAAGACCCGTTTGAGCTCCGCTGACGCGTGAGGATAATCGTTGACCTTTATGTATGTGTCAGCGAGGTCGGTCCTTGCGCTTGAATTATTGGGCTGGAACGCGAGGTACTTGTCAAATTCATTCAGCGCATCGGCGTATCGGCCGACTGACGCGTACGCCCGCGCAAGTGTGGTCGAGTAGTAGTTGGGATCGATTACGGGAGCCTTTGTAAGCGACGAGATAGTGTCCTCGTATTTGCGCTGCAGGTTCAGGATGTCCCCCCAGATGTCGTAGAGCTGCGAGTATGTCCCGCAACTGTAAAGGGTAGGCACGTATATGTTCTTCTGGAAGTTCGGGATGATATTGCCATATATCGCTCCCGCGCCGGCGTACTCCTTCTGACCGTAAAGGGCACTCGCCTTCAGCGCGCTTGGAAGTTGTATCGTGCTACGGGCATCGCTGTCTTTGTAAGCCTTCGTGTCGGCTCCGGGTAATCGCGTGGGACCCGGTCTGGCAGCCGGCCGGACGCTATTACCCGGTGACACTCTGACCAGGAAACCGAGCCAGGTGGAGTTCCAGTCGTAATGGATTATGCTGGGATCGGTCGTATATACGGGGAGCCGGACGAAATTCCTGTCGATGAGTTGGGTGTACAGGTCGTTGCCGGCCACGGAAACATATCCGGGGGGAGTGTACGAGAGCAGGTCGCTCCCCTGGAAACCGGGGACGCCCGCTGAGATCGAGCTTACAACCCGGACGTCGGTCCGCAGCTTCTCGTCGACCTGGGTGTACATCAACGGGAATATCACATTATCGTCGTCTACGATGACGACCCCGTCCCTGTCAGCCGTCGTGAGCATGTCTCTCGCCATATCGCGCGCATAAGTATAGTTACTCTTGTCCACCTTGTCGTAGTGGATCACGAGCGCGCACAGCGGACAAAGCAGCGCGAGACATGAAACGGCGACAATCGCGGCATATTCGACCAGGGGGTCGGCGCGCTCGAATACCCGTCTGACCAGCCAGACAAGAAACGCCACACCGAAGCCGATCCAGACCGAGATGATCATGTAGCTCTCGTTATAAAAATGCGCACGGAGCACTGGTTCGATCTGCGCGTAAGTCATGACCGGAACCAGGGCAAGAAGGAAGAGGAACAGGATGAACACTGGATATTTCTTGTTTCGCTTTCCGAATGAAGCCAGAAAACCTAGTGGGACTAGCCACCAGAAGTACGGAAACTCAGTCGTGAGCGAACCGAAGTATCTACCGAGCCTCCCGGGAAGGAACCGGTAAGGATATCCGAAGAGACCTCCCCGCTGATAGTAAACGGTAATGTGGTGGAACCACCGAATTAGGGTCGATGGGTCACCGTAGTTGTAAGCCGGTCCCCTGAACGCCGCCACCGGTATGTACAGGTACGGAAGAAGCCCCAGCGCGAAAAAAGCGATCATCCGGATCAGGTTTCGGGGGGCGAAAGCTTCCCGCCAGTTCGTGTCCGCCGCGAAAAAGAAAAAAGCCGGTAGTATGAAAAGGACGCTGAAGTGGTTTGACAGGGACAGTCCGAGGGCCAGCGCGAATATGCAAAGAGCATTGTCGGCGCTCTCTTTGCGGCCGGCGTTGAGCATCCGTTCCCACCTGAGCGCCATGATTATCATGATGGCGATCAGCATAGTGCTCAGGCTGTACGTCTCCGGGATGACACTCTGATAGAAGAAGGTATAGGAGAACGCAAAAGCCAGACCCGCGGCAACACCCCCGATGCGGCTGTGCGCCAGGCGGTACACGATCCAGTAGACGAGACATGCGCTCACCGATGCGAGGAGGCCGGTGTAGAGGCTGACCCTGAACGCCAGCGAGCCGAACGGCACCAGACAGCTGAACAACTTGGCCGTCATTATATATAGAGGATACCCGGGGCCGTGGACATTACCCATGGCTTTTATGCCCATAAGGAAATCGCCTGAGTCCGAGAAGGTTACGGTTCTTGCCGCCGCGGTCGCATGCAGCACGAATGATGTTACAAAAAGCGAACCCAGAATCGCAACATGGCTGTTTTTCCGGAGTCTGCCGGGCAGTCGTCCCGCGGTCCGCTGGATCGGGAAGACACTCGATGTTTTATTTTGCATACAATTGATTATAAACTCCAATAAACTTGATTCAAATGAAACGGCTCAAACCGGAGAACGTAAGTGCATTTGCTTTATTACATCATAGTGACCTGCTTCGGCCTGATATTCGGTAGCTTCTTCAACGTGGCGATTTACAGGCTGCCCAGACACATGTCGCTCGGGCACCGCTCGCAGTGCCCCTCATGCGGTGAGATGATCCACTGGTATGACAACGTCCCTGTCCTGAGCTTCCTGGTGCTAAGGGCCAGGTGCCGCAAGTGCGGGCTCCATATCTCGTGGCAGTATCCACTGGTAGAAGCTTCCACGGCAGTACTGTTCGCGCTCACGTATTGGTGGAGCGAGTCTGTAGTACCCCGGATGCTAGGCATTCCCGGAGGGAAACCGCTTCAACCCGAGCTGTTCATCGGACTCGTCCTGGTGTCAGTCCTGATCGTGGTGACAGGGACGGATATCACGGACGGGATCATACCCAACAGCGCGATACTGACTGGCTTCGTGATAATAGTTCCACTGGTCGTGGCGCTCGGGTTATACAGGCATCAGCCCGGCAGGATCGGTATATCGGCGGCTTGCGCGCTCGCCGGATCCGCGTTCTTTCTGTCGGCGGGACTCATTTACGGTTCGCTCATCATGACTCCGGAAGAGCTGGAACCGGTCATTGGCGCGGCTACAGCCGGAGATGAGCCTGCTGGGACCGAAGTCAGGGCGGACGTTCCCGTCGGTTCAGAGGTAGTAGGGGCCAACGAAGATCTCGAAAAGCCGCTTATGACAGGTGTAGGGATGGGAGACGTTAAACTGATGTTCTTCACCGGGCTCGCGCTCGGCTACTTCCACTGGTATTTTACGTTCATCCAGATCTTCATCGCGGCGCTCGCGGGCACCATCGTGGCGGTGCCACTTCTTATTTTCACCGACAGGGGACGCAAGGACCCAATACCTTTCGGGCCGTTTCTAGCGGCCGGAGCGATAATCGCGATCTTCTGGGGTCAGGCACTCGCTGACTTGTACATCAAACTCTCAAGGTAAGAATCAGCCGTTTACCCCAATGCTCAACCATACGGTTTAGGGTTTCACCGTAGTCCGATCGTCGTTCTTACAAGTCCCCAGAAAGCCTGAAATCTGATGATCTTGTTAATATTGATAACCATTGCTCAAGTTTGTTACAAAAGTAGACGAAAGAGGATATTGACAATAAGATTTCGATTAGTTCATAATTTGATTCTCAAGTTAAGACAGAAGCCAACTGTCTTAAGCAGAGAATCAGACTTATAGTTCTGGCCTCCATGACGAAAGTGAGCGGAAGTGAGCAACAAGTTACTCACGGTTAACGAAGTTGCGCAGATTCTCAGAGTGTCGAACATGACTGTTTACCGGCTCGTCAAGAGCAAGCAACTTCCTGCGATTCGGGTAGGCAAGAACTACCGGATCAAGGAAAGCGACGTTGACCGGTACCTCAGTCGGGGTTCAGAATAGGCTCTGAAACGATGGGTCTGGGTAAAGTCAATCCGACAGAGAACGGGGGAATTGGGTAGTGGCTAAAGGTGGAGTAGCCATAGGCCTGGATATAAGCACCGGCTCTATAAAAGTTGCCGAAGTAAATATCTCAAGGCGTGAGCCTGTTCTCACAAACCTCGGAATAATCATGCTCCCCGAAGGCGTCGTTCGCGAAGGCGAGATCGACGACCCGGGAATGGTCGCCAGCTATCTCAAGGAACTCTGGAAGCAGAGCAAGATAAGCAAGAAGCGCGTCATTGTCGGCATCTCCAATCAGAAGGTCATCGTCCGGCCCATGGACCTCCCGTACATGCCGGAGGACGAGCTCGAGAACGCCGTAAAGTACCAGGTCCAGGAGTTCATACCGATACCCATCGACGATGCTATCGTTGATTACGAAGTGGTCGACGAATATATGACCGGCGAAGAGGAGCGCATGCAGACGATCCTCCTCGCGGCCGCACACCGGGAGATGGTGTCGGCTTTCATGGACGCCGTGCTCGGCGCGGGCTTGACGCCGGTGGCGGTAGAACTAAAGGCGTTCGCGATGTCGCGCTCCCTTGTCAAGAAAGAGTACCAGTTCCTCGAGGAGGAGGGCGCGGAGCCCGCCGGTAGCGTCTGCCTGATAAACGTGGGTGCCGGTATCTGCAACATATGTGTCGTAAAGGAAGGCACCCCCAGGTTTGTCAGGATGCTCATGCGGGGGGGCGACTTCTTTACAAAGCTCCTCGTCGACCACCTGAACATCTCTCCCGTCGATGCGGAAGAGATAAAGGGTGGCCGGAGTGTCGACGAGAATGCGAATGCTCTTCTCCAAAGAGAGATACAGGCGTTCGTGGGCGAGATAAGACGATCACTCGAGTATTACATCTCCCAGACACAGGAGAGGGATCTGAACAAGGTCATCCTGTCAGGAAGCGGATCAAAGATGATCAATCTGCCCGTGGAGCTCAACCGGGGACTCAGGTTGCCCATAGAGATAGGACATCCGCTCCAGAACGTTCAGCTTGGCAAGCTTCCCTTTACACCCGAGGACCTCGCCGAGCTCGAGGCGTCCATCTCGGTATGTGTGGGCCTGGCTTTGAGGGATACGGAGGAATGAAGTGACCAGGATAAACCTCCTACCTCCGGAGAGGATAAAAGAGCGAAAGAAGGGGATTGGGCCTCAGCGCAATTACCTGTGGCTAGTCATAGCGCTTCCATTGCTGATACTGGTCTTGATGGTCGTCTGGTGGTTCTCAATGAGTTCCGATATGAACCGCAAGACCGAGGCTTTAGACCAGGCAAACAAGGAGCTGTCCGATATCCAGGCAAAGTCAGCATCACTTCAGAAGTACCAGGAGCGGCAGAACCAGATAAACCAGATCCAGACTACTGTGGTCCAGGCGCTTTCCGGGCGAATCTACTGGGCCAGGATCCTGAACAACATTGCCATCACCTGCCCGACGAACATCTGGCTGACGTCAATTGACGCGTCCTCATCCGTGACCGCCGGTACGGCGGCGGGATCTGTTACGTTTGATGGCGACGCGACTCAATGTCCAAACCGGCTGCTGCCAGGATTCTCGCCCGGCATGCTGGACTATCACCCTGACTTCAGGCCTATCGCCGGATGGCTCGAGCGAATGGCGCAGATCGAGCAGTTTCAGCGAGTGTGGCTTACAACCTGCGTACCCGATTTCATAGGTGCGGCACCGACGGGCGTAGAACCGGGTTCCTACGTCACATCGCCCACGGGCACGTACGTCATCAGGTTCAGCTCAACGGCGACTATCAATGTTGCAAAGGCAACGGTCGGGTCGACAACCAAGGCGGCAACATCTTCGACCGGGACATCGAGTGGAGGAAGCTCTTCAAGTAGCGCTTCATCGAGCACGGGAGGTTCGCAGTAATGCTAAAGCGTCCAGCCGTCGCTCTATTGATGGCGCTGCTCGCGGCTCTCGTGGTATTCGCGCTGTGCTATTTTGTGCTTGTCGGTCCCAAGAAAGGGCAGATAAGCAAGAAACAAAAAGACGTAGAGGCGGCTCAGCAAAAGGTCACCGAGGCAAAGTCGAACTACCAGCAGTTGCTGAGCATCAAGAACAGATCCGCCGAGTACGAGGCGAGGCTCGCATACCTGCAGTCGATTATTCCTCAGGAGCCGGAGCTGCCCTCGCTGATCCGCAACATTCAGGCTGCGGCCGACCCCGGCACTGGCGCTGGTCTCCCGTGGCTGTCGTTCCAGCCGGACGCTGTTACACCAAGTCAGTCCAGCACGTATTCCACCTATGAGTTCAAGATGAGTGTTGGTGGGTTCTACGACGAGGTGACCGACCTGGTTTACAGGATGGAGAGGTTTCCGAGAGCGGTAGTCATCACCCATGTAAACATTGCGAACAGCACGGGTTTCCTTTCGAGGACATGGAGCGCGAACGTGGGTGTCGTAACGGCCACCATCGAGGCAAAAGCGTTCACGTTTGCCACAGCGACGGGAGGGGCGGCTGCAACGCCCAGCAGCACGCCGACGCCCAGCAGCACGCCGTCGTCTAGCAGTTCGCCTTCCAGCCAGGGTGGCCAGTAATCGACTTGAACAGTTGGCTTTGAGCGAGGAACCTGATAGATATGCAACACGAAGCAAAGAAGATGAAACCCCGAAGAGCGGCGGATACGGTCGAGAACCGGTTGCGCACGGTGTCTATCGTGATGGTTCTTTGCCTTCTCATGCTCATCGGTATTCTTGTTGCCGTCAATACGGGAAAGGGCAAGAAAGGCAGGCTGACAGCCCAGACCTCTACTCCGACCACGACCTCGCAGCCCTCAACCTCAACCTCGACCGCGAGCGTCGAATCGGTCCAGGTACCTCCTTTGACGATCTATCGCAGGAGGAACATCTTCAAGCCTCTGGTCGACATGGATGCTGGGCAGAACGTGCCGGCAACGGGCGGTGGAACCGCGGGCGGCGCCGCGACGGTCATAACGTTGCCTCCGGAACTCGATGCCACCGGCTCCGCCGCCGGAAGCGTCGTTTCGACGGCGGTCACACTCGATAGTGTCTTCCAGGAGGGAGACAGCTCGATGGCCCGCATCCGGGTTGGTGACCAGTTGTACGACAAGGTCGCGATCGGCGATGTGTTCGGGAACAACTACAAGCTGCTCGCCATCGGGAAGGACTCCAGTGCGACCATCCTCTACGGCGACGAACGCTTTTCAATCTTTGCGGGCCAATCGCTATACTTGTGAGGTGGTAACGGCTTCGGGTGGTATACAGGTCCGGTGAACAGCCGGGGAGTGAGATTAAGGAAAGGCGGCACCACCGCGAAGCGGGTGTCGTCTTTTCGCTTGGGAAGGGTTTCATGGGTCTTCGTTTGCTGACCGGAGGAGAATCGCACGGACCGGCGCTTGCGGTTGTAATCGATGGCATGCCGGCCGGAGTACCGCTGTCTCCCGCCGACATCGACCGCGATCTCGCGCGCAGGCAAAAGGGGTACGGGCGCGGTGGACGGATGAGGATAGAGACCGACCGAGCGCGCGTCGTGTCGGGGGTCAGGCACGGACGGACGATGGGCAGTCCCGTAACCATTCTCCTCGACAACAAAGACCATGCAAGTTGGGCGCAAGTCATGTCCGTCGAGCCGGTGGAGGGTAAAAAGCTGCCTCGTGAAAGCAGGCCGAGGCCCGGGCACGGTGACCTTGCGGGGATGTTGAAGTACGGCACGGCTGACGCGCGCGACGTGCTCGAAAGGGCAAGCGCTCGCGAGAGCGCGAGCAGGACCGCCGCCGGCGCGGTCGCGAGGTGCCTGCTCGACGAACTCGGCATTGTCATTTACAGCAGGGTTGTAAGGATAGGTACCATCGCGGCCCCCAGTGAGACCGATATCGATCCGGAGTCATTCAGAGGGGTCGAAGAAGACATGGTCCGTTGCGCGGATTCCGAACGGTCAGCGCTTATGATAGACGAGATAGACCGTGCGGCCGCCGAGGGCGATTCACTAGGAGGGGTTTTCGAAGTGGCGGCGTTCGGCCTGATGCCGGGGCTCGGCTCCGCCTCGCAGGCCGACAGGAGGCTCGACGCGTTACTGACCGGAGCGATGGCATCTATTCCAGGTGTGAAAGCGGTCGAGGTCGGCGCCGGATTCTCACTTGCCGTAATGCGCGGCTCCGAGGCGCACGACGAGATATTTTTCGAATCGGGCTTGGGGATCCGGAGAGAAACAAACAGGGCCGGCGGGCTGGAGGCCGGCATGACAAACGGCAAACCCCTTCTCCTTCGGGCCGCTATGAAGCCTATTCCTACGCTCGCACGTCCGCTGGCGACTGTGGATATGGAGACCTTTGAACCCACGGTGGCTTTCAAGGAGCGCGCCGACATTTGCGCGGTTCCATCCGCCGCGGTGATTGGCGAGGCGGTCGTCGCCTTTGTGCTGGCTGATGCGGTGCTTGAGAAGTTCGGCGGTGATTCTATGTCTGACATCGAGCACAACATGAGAGGTTACCTCGAGCGCATCGGACGCTTCTGGAAGCGCGAGGTCTGAGGGGTGCCGAAGGACAATATCGTGCTCATAGGCTTCATGACATCCGGCAAGACGACCGTCGGAGAGATTCTGTCCGGACTAACCGGCATGCCGCTTGTCGATACAGATCGCGCTATAGAGAAGGGCCGGGGCGGCACGATAAGAGAGATATTCGCCACCGACGGGGAGCCTGGCTTTCGGAAGCTCGAGCGCGAAATCATCTCGGTGGAGGCTGCGCGCAGTGGCGTGATCCTGGCGGTTGGAGGCGGGGCCGTGCTCGACGGGACTAATGTAGAGAATCTCAGGGCCGGAAGCATGATCTACCTCTTGCTCGTCACTGCTTCTCAAGTTGCGAGTCGCGTGGGCACCGATGCATCGCGGCCCCTGCTCGGCGCGGATGTGGATGAGATCGCTTCTCTCTTGTCGTCCCGCGAAAGTGCGTACCTCGATGCCGCGGACGTCGTGGTCGAGACTGACGGCCGGTCGCCGGGTGAGGTTGCGGGCGAGATCGCTCACGACTTCGAGTCGAGGCGGCGCGAGAGCTGACGGTGAGCCAATGTCAATTGAAAAGATAAAGGTCGACCTGGGGGAGCGCTCCTACGATGTGTCGGTCGGCGTGCGGTTGCTCGAAGCCCTTGACGAGATCCTCGGAGACGTTTTTTACTCGAGGGAATGGCGCCGGGCGGCGATCGTCACCGATGCGAACGCGGGCGAGCTATTTTCGGCTCCTGTCGAGAAAGGGCTTGCCGATTTGGGCCTGGACACGTCGGTCATCTCGATCATCCCGGGTGAAATATCCAAGAATATTGCTATCGCTCTTAGCGTGGTCGACTCACTGGCCGAGGCTGGAATAACTCGGGCCGACGTCGTTGTCGCGCTGGGCGGCGGCGTTGTAGGGGACATCGCGGGCTTCGCGGCGTCCATCTACAAGAGGGGGGTCGACCTGATCCAACTGCCCACGACACTGATGTCGCAGGTGGACTCCTCGATAGGGGGCAAGACCGCGGTCAACCTCGAATCCGGCAAGAACCTCCTCGGTACGTTCCATCAGCCGGTTGCCGTGATCGCCGATGTGTCCACACTCATTTCACTTTCCGAGGCGGAGTATGCTTCGGGCCTGGCCGAGGTTGCCAAGTATATGTTCCTGTGCCCGGAAGCGTTCCCGGGGCAGGTCGGCGGAGCGCTCGAGACGCTAATTGGGCGCGACACGGGAGATTTGCTTGCAACGGTCGCGTCCTGTGCCAGTATCAAGGCACACGTCGTGTCGGTTGACGAGCGGGATGCCGGGTTGCGCGCCACACTCAACTACGGCCACACGCTGGGGCACGCGCTCGAGGCTTCCACGGAGTACGAAGGTTTGTACACACACGGTGGCGCGGTGTCCGTCGGCATGGCGTACGCGGCGCTGGTATCCGAGGCGACCGGTCTCGGGGAGCCCGGACTCGCCGCGCGGCACCGTGCGGCTTTAGGCAGTGCGGGCCTGCCTGTGTCTCCTTTGACGCCGGCCCCGCCATTCGAGACGCTACTCGCGTTCATGGCGATGGACAAAAAGAGCAAGGGAGACCTCACGATGGTCCTTCTCGAGGTGGAAGGGCGCCCGGTGGTTCGCACGGGGTTGGACCCCGAACTCCTCGCCATGAGCTATACGCGACTTTTGGAGGAGCGGTCTTGATGGAAAGAGTGCTGGTTTTGAACGGGCCCAACCTTAACCTGCTTGGGGAGAGGGACCCAGTCCACTACGGTGGCAAGGCTCTCAATGAGATCAACTCAGACATCTCGGAACTGGCGAGTGGGCTGGGAGTCGAGGTGCTGTTTTTCCAATCCAACCATGAAGGCGACCTGATCGACATGATCCATGCGGAGCGCAAGACGTCCGCGGGCATCATCATCAACCCTGGAGCGCTGACCCATTACAGCTACGCGCTGAGGGACGCCCTGGACGCGGTCGGATTGCCGACCGTGGAGGTGCACGTCTCCGATATATATTCGAGGGAGGAATGGCGCAGGATCTCGGTGATAGAGCCCGTAGCCTGGAAAAGCATAGTCGGTAAGGGTCCCGCGGGCTACATGGAGGCCCTTGAGGAACTTGTGGCATTCATCCGGCTCGATAAATGACATGAGCCGCGTTGCCGCGGCTCATCAGGACGGGTCGAGCTTCGTTCAACGGTCAAAAACCGTCTTGTACTGTTTGAAGACCCGCAAGGTCACGCTCTGCTTTCCCCTGGACAGACTTTCTGAGGTGGGGGTCGCTACGACCAGGAAACCGTCGGTGGGAAGCGCGGAGGCCCGCACTGGTTTGACGTCACCCACACCGTGCACCGCGATGCCCTCCAGCGACTCAAGGTTGACGTTATCCGCTATGCCGATAAGCACCGTCATGGACGAATCAGCCCCTGCCTGTCCCGCGGATTGCGGAAGGCGGAATCCAACGAAGCCGCTTCCGATAATCCACGTTTCAGGATATGTCTCCGTGTCGATGGGGCAGGCCATTACGATGTTGGAGCCGGCTGACGATATCACCGCGCTCGGTGCGCCCGGGAAGAACACAAGTGGCACCGGGGCGCCCGTAACGGGAGCAACCTGTTTTCCCGAGATCTCTACCCTCGCACCCGTGGGTGACGCGAGCCGGCAGGCGTCGAGCATCGAGGACGAGTCGCCGGACGTGCCGGCTACCTCGATCCTGCACCGTACAGTTGCATAGCGGTTACCACGTCCAAGCTCAACCAGGTAGGTCTTCGTCACAGTGGCGCCACTTACGGGAAATTCGAATGACACCTCGTAACCCGCCGCCTCCGGGCTCGCGAACGTAAGCCTCGGGCCGGTCGTCTTAACCGCCGCATGCGACGAGTCACCGGCCAGGGGGTCGTACAGGGGGCCTGCCATACCCACGCCGGCGCCGACGAGGCTGTCGATCACCTTGCCAGGTGTATTGCCACTGGCGCCCAGGTTGATGAGCCCGTTATCGAGGTTTACGTTCTGGGGACCGGTCGCGGGGCCGACGGCCGTGGCGGTAACCGTACCCGGGTCCGAGCTCGTGGCAACGGTCTTGAGACCACCCACCGTCAGCACTTCTCCGAGGTCGGCGGCAGTGCCGTCGAGGAGCGCCGCGGTTATATGGCTGACGTGATCTATCGACTGCTTGGTCAGCGTGAAAGTGCACGTGCCGCCGTCGTCGGTAAACACGTTCGCGTCCCCGAAGCTTCCGTTGATGTAGCTCGTCCCCGAGGTATCCCTCAGGCGGATTCGCCTTCCGGCAACGGGACCATCGCCTTTGGAAACGAGCGTAAGCGTGAACATCTGGGGTTGCCCGACCACGAGCGCTGAGGCCTCCGGGGTGACGGATGCCCTGAGAGCGCCTCCGGCCGGCCGCTCCGCAACAGGGTACACCGGGAGTATCTCGGTTCTGCCATCATCTTCGACGAGGACCTCGAGGTCACCGGCCCTGGTGGCGCCGAGATCCGCTACAAACGACGCACGTCCGCTCGTATCGGTCCTGGTGTAGAGAGCGCTTTTACCCGATACCGAAGGGTTGCCGGTCGAGTCCCTTACCGTAAGGCCAGCATTATCAGCCACTGCCAGTGAGGCCTGGGACCCGGCGGCCGCGAGCCTCTTCTCGACATCCTTTTCGGTGGTCTTGACGACTTTCAACTGTGAAGCAACGCCCTGGGCATCGGTTAGCGAGCCGTCCCGGCTCAGCATGTCTTCAACGGTGCGCGTGCGGTCTCCGTAATCGCTGACGATGGATTTGACCTCACTCACGTCGAGGTCTTTCCTGGAGATGAGGTAGTCGAGCTCGGAGAGTCTTGCCAGTGCGAGTGAGAGGTTCTTCTGAGCCCTGCTCGTATCGCTCCATGTGAACGCGAGCTCGAGGTTCTCTCCGAAACGTTTCATCGAATAGAGGGCGTCGCCGGGTTTGCTGTTGCCCGCGGCGAAGATAAGCGTGCCGAAGACCCCGAAGGCCAGAAGCAATATCAAGGCTATCGCGGCGGATACCCTTGCGGCACTCGCAACCCAGCCACCGTGTTTCCGGGCGTCTTCTCCGAGGATGAGCCTCTCTATGTTGGATGCTTCGCGTTTCTTCGCCATGTGGATACCGAGAGAAGGAATGTGAGCGTAGAGGAACATCCGTGCCTTGAATGCGCGGCTGGGCTTTATCCGGGGTAGTGACCTCATGCGCTCGACTATCGCAAGCAGGTCTTCCGGCTCTTTCCCGTTTCTGTTTTCCGTGAACGGCTTCTCTGTCATAATCCCACTTGCCTCAGTGCTCCGACTCCGTACTGGTGTCCGCTTCAACCGGCAGGGATTCTGCCTCGGCTTCCATGACCCTGGCGCGAAGGTTCTTGATGCCCTTGAACTGAAGGGCTCGGACCGTCACCTCTTTCTTGTCGAGGATCATCGCCGTTTCCGCGACACTGCGGTCCTCCACGAACCTGAGCAAGAGGACCTCGGCCTGCGCTGTCGGCAGGGCCGCTATCTCTTTATACAGGCCCTCCAACTCTTCTCTCGCCGATATCATCGCCTCTATGTTGCTGTCGTCCGCGATCTCCGGTAGATCCTCGAGATCCACCGAGGGTCTCTGGGTCCTGAAGTGGTCAACGACCGCGTTGTGCGCGATCCTGTACAACCACGCCTTCACGGAGTAGCCCCTGTCCTCGTAGGAACTCACCGCGTTCAGGCCCTTGGCAAAGACGTGCATCGTAAGGTCTTCCGCGTCAGATCGGTTTCCAACCCTCCTGGCTATGTAATCGAAGATATCTTCGTAACAGAGCCGGAATATCTTACCGTAGGCTCTCCTGTCGCCCTCTTTCGCCCTGGCGATGAGTTCCTTGAGGTAATCTTCCTCAGGGGCTTTGCCCATCTCTACTACCCTCTTGAAACGAAGCTGACCGTTGATTTGTTAACCGAGCCCATATTATCGCAATTACATCGGGTCGAACCGCACATGTCTTTAATCTTATGGCAACGTGTAATAGGATGTCCGTTGGCCTATGGGGTCCGAAGCTCCAATGCTCGAGTCCATCAAGGGGGAAACTCTTGAACGTAAGACACCTTGAAAGAGGATTCATATCGCTGGACATGATACTTCTGCTGGTCATCCTGGCGGCGTTCCTCGTTGGTGTCGTCGGACTTACAGCAAGGGGCGTCTCCAGCTTCCAGCCGGCAAAAGGCAGCGCCGAGATCCGGGAAGAGGCCGACAGGCTCCTGGACCGCCTCGAAGCCATGGTTACGGGTGCAAAGGCTGTCTCCCCGAACAGGTCTCGAAGCGGCCCATTCGCTTTTGTCGCGGACCTCGACGGCTCGGGAGGCACGGTGAGGGTCGCAAGGTCCGCCGCGGAGCTTTCCGGGCTCGAAGTGGTGCTGCTCGAGCGTCCGTCTGAGGGCTCGCGCAAGCTTGTTGCCGCGGTGAGGGGCGATGGCTCGAGCACGGGCGATATGGTTGTGCTTACGAAGATGCTGGATCCGCGAAGCCCCCATGCGTTCGCCGCGGTATGCATCCTGGTTGAGAAAGTGGGTTCTAACACGAAGCACCCCGGAGCCAGTGTAGGCTCGGTGAGGTTCTCCGTGAGGCTCGCGAGCAGTGGTGAGTCGGGCACTTTCACGCGGCTGGTCAGGCTTTCCAGCCCGGCGTTCCTCGTGCCGGAGATTGACTTCAGGTAAGGTAGCCCGCGTGCTCGTGGCGAACCGGACGCGTTCCCGGCAACAGGCCTGAGTTAGCCACCCGGGCTTGGCCTTGCGGTGCAAGCCGTAATCATTTTATTTCTCTACGTTTCAACATTTCCCGGTTAAAGGTGAGAGCATCCTCGTACGATAACAATAAATAGAGAAAACGCTTCCATTTATATATGTATTGGGGGGGGGTCGTAGCGGGCTGTTGCCGGCGCGCATCCGCCGGTTTGTTTGTGTTGGCGAAAAGGAAATCCTGATATCGGAACCGGGGTTTGTTCGGAAGGATGCAAACAGTACGAGGATTCTGTTTTGCGTAAACGGCATCGGCGGGTGGACGTTATAAATATCAAGGGCGTGGCACACGCTGGTTCGAAGAACGTTGATTGGACGGAAGGCAGTAAGAGTGAAAGGTCTCAAGCTATTCGCCAGGCACACGATGAGTCTCCGCTCACGCGAGGGGCAGCGCGGGTTCACGATGGTCGAGTTGTTGATGGTCGTGGCAGTGCTGGGAATCCTTGTCGGCGCGGGTGCCCTGGAACTAGCGCAGAGCAGGAGCAATAGCTTCATGGACAACGGTGCGCTTGAAGTCAAGAAGGCCATCAGTGAGGCTTATTCGATAGCGTTGAACGAGCGAGTTCCCGTGACCCTGAACTTCTATGCTTTCAACAACACCGACAACAACAAGAAAAACTGTTACGAGATACTGAGGGGCGCCTACGGCTCCGGTACGTCGATGAAGCCTCCGATTGGAGTCAGCTTCACCCAGGTCGGGTCCAACTACTACTGCAAGCTTCTGGAGGGGGCGCAACCGAAGGTGTCGGCGGACGTGGTCGTTTACTTCAACACCAGGGGCTCCGACACCAGGTGCGAGGACCCATCCACCGGAACGGCGGTGAGCCGCACGGTCACCCTGACGTTCCCGGGCTTGTCCGACAAGAACGTTACCGTTAATTCCGAGGGCCAGGTAAATCCTTGATAGTGTGGGAGAGTGCTGGGAAATGAGCTTGTTCAACAGAGTAATCCGTACAGGAAGGGGCCAGAAGGGCTTTACCATGGTCGAGGTCATGATGGCGACTTTCATCATGGCGTTTTCGAGCATTGGCCTGATAGGCATGTTCAACAGCAGCACACAGCTCGCCAATGTTGCAAGGGAGCGCAAGGACGCCCAGCGCTACGCGCAAACCATCTCAGAGAGCATCACCGCTATCCCGTTCTACCAGCCTTACGATGGAAGCCACGACATAGACGTCGACGACCACTTCTGGGGCAGTGCGACCGACCGTGGCGGCAGCATCACAAACAACAACTGGAGCACCGCTCCATACGTGGCTTATAGCCCGCCGGCGAACATCGCGGACTCGAGATACACGGTCGCCGTAAAGATGGTCTACGTTCTGAGCGACCTCTCGACCACGAACATGAAGTCGGACTGGGTGCCAAAGGATACCACCAGTGCCGGCCTCGATAAGCCGAGCAGCATCGACGCGGTGGTCTATCACATCATCAAGTTCGAGGTCAAAGTCTCCTGGAAGGCTTCCCTGAGTGCGGGCGGCGGCGCGACGAGGTCCGAAACTTATGCCACCCTGATGTCGGATACGCAGTACGAGGCCAATCTCGGCGTATCGGCCATGGTAAACGTCGATTCGAGCAACCCGGGCAGTAGCGGGGCGAGTTCGGCTCCCCATACCGCCACGGGGCTGCTGGTGCAGATAACCGGGCACGGCTTCGTAACGGGGCAGACGATCAGTGCTTCTCTAGTCCTGCAGGGGGTCGCCGACATACCCATAAACGGACTGACGCGGGTGAGCGACACGACGCTCACAGGTACAGTCAACCTCAACACGGGTAACGGTACCGCGCCTCCATGGCAGCCACGGCGCGACCCGGGCCAGTACACCGTGCGGGTCAACGTGGGTCTCGCGTACGCGTACGCGTACAAGGCGTTCACAGTCGAATTCCCCGTGCCGATCAATCTTTCGGTTGCCCCGACCGGTTCTGATGACAGCTTTTCGGCGCTGGCGATCAAAGTCACCGGCACGAACGTGTTGAACCTTGGTTACGGTAGCGCTTCTCCCTATGACACGGCCTATTCCGGGGCGATCATCAAGCTTGTGCAGTACAAGGACAAGGATGGCAACGTCGTCAGCAATGGGCCGACGATAAGTGGGATAGCAAACGACTCGTCTCATCCTATTACTTACAGCTTGTCGGCGCCGGGAGGGTATGGAGTGTCCAACTGGGTCCAGCAATACTTCAACCTGCAGGGTCAGACGCCGGGCCAGTATTACGTGGAAGTCTGCAATTGCCAGAACAACCAGGTCGCTCTCAAGCCCGGCGACGTCATCTCGGCGAACACTACCTTGTGCCTCTTTACGCTCACTCATTCGATACCGACCGTCTCCGACGCGTACGTGGCAGGGAGCGTCAATTCCAGCGGGACCGCGACCAACGAGGTCTACGTCGCCTCCGGTGAGAAGAGGCACTTCGCATACACGGGGCGTGCCTACCACTACACCATCAAGGTGGAAGGCCTGGCCCTCGGTGGCATGGACACTGTCAGAATTGGACTGGATGGGGACCCCACGACTGGGGCGACTACTTCCGATAAATACCAGGATAGTGACATATACGGTACTACCAGCAGCGTGACGGTCTCTAGCGACCATACCTATCTGACTGCCAACTTCGACTTCTCCACCAAATTTGTATCATACGCCAGGACCGACGACTCATATCCGTTCTGGATCTACGTTTACAACAGCCATACGCCGACGATTAACGCGTACATGACCAACGTTTTCCAGGTGCGCCAACCGAGACCTATCGTGTACAAGAACGCCGCTTATATCGCGGGTTCCGGTCCTGGTGACTTCTATCACAACTACGCGCCGATCCCCACCAGGCTCACCGGCGAGTGCTTCGACAGCTCCGCATACAACATCAAGTACAAATCAGGCAATTACACGACGATGGGAAACCAGACATGGCAGGTGGGGTCCAGCGATGGAAGCATGGTGAAGGGCTCGCCGACGCTCAACGGCACCAGGTGGGACACGCAACTCAACCTGATACACTGCCTGACCGGGCTTAGAAACGTGTGGGTTGAGACAACCGACGCAACCCCCATCACCGACAACGGGTTTATCAGCACCAAGCCCGCGACGCCCTACACGTACAGCTTCTATGCAAATGTGCTCGGTGGCCCCGGCGGTCTGCCCGCGCAGTCCCTTACAGCGCAGACCGGTGGAGCGGTGACGATAACGAACTACTTCGATCACTGGTACGGCGCCAGCTCGAGCTCGAGCACTATGACGGAACAGGTAAAGGGCCCCACGGCTAACACTGAGACCTCTTCGACGCTGGCGAACGCGCAGATCAACTATACAAGCATAACTCACATATGGTGGTGGCTTATTATATTCCAACAATCTACGACTCATGCCGAGTCCTGTTACTCCATATTCTCATTCAAGTGCCAGGGATTGAGGGATACACAAGTCGTCAACACTACAACGACGGGTAGCTATACTTACGGTGCAAACACCGTGACCGTCTACACGGGCACAAGCCACGCGAGCCCGGTCTTTACTACGACCGCGAGCGTCGCCGACCCCACGACGCTGGCGGCGGCTCAAACGGACAGGAACAACCTCTATGTGTCAACAATAACCACGGGGCAGTTGACGATGCTGGGGTCCGGTGGAACCGGCGGCTTCGGGTTTACCGCGTACGATGTCAATCACAGTTCGGTCTCGAGCTACAACGATGGCCGTTACAACATAATCGCCGTGTGGCCGAATAATGACAATGCTCTCTGATCGTGAGATGTAAGCAATGGACTCTGAGCGACTGATGAGGAAATAATGCGCACCATGCGGAAGCTACGTAGTCTGCCGCGAAGTGAAAACGGGATGAGCCTGATCGAGCTTATCATCGCCGTCTCGATTCTCTTTATCATGCTTACCGGAGTTCTCTTCTTCTTTGATTTCGGTTTCAAGAACTTCAAGATGGCACAGTCAAAGAGCGTGCTGAGCCAGGATTCAGATTCCATTATGGAAAAGATGATCAGGCAGATCAGGGTGGCAAGCAAGTTCCAGGTTCCAACGGGAAGCGGGTGGGACACCAACTTCTATCCGATCTGCTTCCAAGGGGACATACTCGGTGACGGCAACACGTGGACCACCACATTCTACAAGACCAGCGATAACCAGTTGATAATGAACAGCGTCAATAACGGAACTACCAACACGACCACTCTCACAACCAGGGTAACCGCGCTGAGATTCAACTACTACGACTCTTCGAGCGCAGCCCTTGGAACAGTCAGCCAGACCAAGGGGACGGACCTTTCGTCCATCTCGGACTTGACCACGATAAAGACCGTGCAGATATCGCTGACCATGAGCAGGCAGGTAGCGGGCGGGGGCACGGTCTCTACCACCAGGACCGGAACGGTGGTCATCAGGGCCGAACTTACATCAATTGAGCCAGTGAGCGACGGAGAGATCAGGATTGGTTGACATGTACAGGATAACTCGCATCAGGCGGCGAACGGCGATCGTACTCGATGATTTCCACAAGGAGATCCAGAAGAGGATGAGAAGCACGGAGGACGGGTTTGCCATGGCGATGGTCGTCTTCATAGTGATGATCATCTCGCTCCTTGGCCTGTCGATGCTGACGGTCGCGGCTTACCAGATGAGGGATTCGGACCGCACGCTGCCGTCGAACCGGGCTTTTGACCTCGCGGACGCCGGGCTGTCGTACGCTCACGGGTATCTGGCGCAGGATAACGTAATCCCCGACCCCACCGCCTCCCCCGGCTATTACGATTCGCACTCATTGCAGATGGGCGATTCAAACTCGACGTTCGACGTCACCATCGCCAAGGTCACGGATGGGAGCAACAACGTGGTCCCGTTCCAGTACCGAATAGTCTCGACCGGCACTTACAGCCAGAACGAGAGTGGCACTGGCAGTACCTCGAACCGGACGTACACGAGGAAGCTCGAGGAGAAGGTCAAATACCGTGGAACCGCCAACCATCTCGACACCTTTAATTACCTCATGTATTCCGACAAGGGCGACGTAACCCTGGACACCGGCCGGGGGTACTTCAGCGGTGACTTCGTGACGTACAGCGGAGACATATACGCAGGCAACAATGCCAATGTCTGGGACAAAAAGAACGTCGCGGCGGTCGGGTCGGTGGCCGTGCACGGTGACGTCACAGCCGGCAATAATGCCGACCTGCAGGCGACGAACAGTATTGCCGCCATCGCGAACGATTCCGTCGATGGAGACGTGACCGCCGGGAATGACATCACCGTGAATTCCCGTTCCGCGGTTCTGGCGGGTGCACAGTTCGTGGTAGGAGGAAGCCTTAACGCGGGCAGGGATATAAACCTCAGCTCTTCAAATATCGTAGCAGCTGTTACTTACACCGGCGTCGCGCAGAAAGGGACACCGGTTGTGAACGCCGGCCGCGACATCAACATCTCGTCATCCGTCGGCGGCCTCGCCGGCGCGAGTGTCGACGTGGGCAACAGCGGAGCGACCGCGAGCGTGAACGCCTCGGGGGACTTCAACATGAGCTCAAACGCGCCGGCTGCCGCGGGTTCGTCATCCACGGTGTACGGTTCCGTCAATGCCATGGGACAGGCGAACATGAGCGCAGACAGCGTCTTCCTAAGTTCAGCGGCGTCCAAGGTCACGCAGAACATGAAATGCAATGAAGACTCGACACTGGACGCTAACTCGGGCTTGAGCTCCAGCACAATAAATATTGGAGGCACGTGGCAGATGGGCGGGAACTATAGCAACAGTGGCAGTTGCTCGTGGGGAAGTAGGGTGCACTCCAATCCCGGTATCACTGGAGCGCCGGTCCAGGCGGTGCCGGATGTGGCGCTGCCCGAGCCCGACTGGTCATGGTACAAGACGATGGCCATCGCGCAAGGTCATTACTACTCGACCAGCCAGAACCTGTCGAGCGTTAGTATCACCGGAGACGCGTCGAGCATGTGGGTCATGTACGTCGCGGGCGACCTTACTCTGACGAACGTGAACTATCAAAACATCAACGTAAACGGGGTCATCGTCTGTGAGGGCAACTTCACCGTCAACGGAAACGTGAACTGGAAAAACAACACGCAGTACCAGGTAATCGCAAAGGGTGACATAACGCATGCCAACGGAGGCACAACTTACAATGCGGTGAACGACACGGTTTTCCTGTACACAGACGGCAGCAAGCCGGGCTCTAACGGCAACATTGTCTACGACCTGGCCTGGTTCAACAAGGTAAAGGGCCAGTTTACCGCCAAAGGCAATATTTCAGCAGCGTCCGGCAGGGGTTGGATAACTAATCCGGAGATCGACTACCAGGCTCCGAGCGTAGCCGCGGCCGCGTGGCCGATACCTTTTGACGTGATGTCGTTCAGGGAGCTCTAGGGCTGTAAGCGGATTTCGCGCGGCAAGCTCTCCGACAGTATTTCGAAACCATCGCTGGTGATGAGCACCATCTCTTCTATCCTCACGCCGCCCCATCCCTCGATGTAGATCCCGGGCTCGATGGTGAAGATCATCCCGGGTTCCAGCACGTCATTGGAAACCGACGATATGGTCGGACTCTCGTGGGTCTCGAGCCCGACCCCATGGCCAAGCGCGTGGGTGAACCTCTCTCCGTACCCGGCCACCGCCACAACCTCGCGGGCGGCCGCGTCGACGGCGGAGGCCTCGATACCCGGCGCTATCTTCTCCATCGCGGCCTCCACCGCCGACGCGACCGTATCGTGCACCTTCTCTTGCTCTTTGTCGAAGGTGCGGATGCACACCGTTCTGGTTGTATCGGAACGGTATCCGGCCTTGAGGGCGCCGAAATCGATCATGACGAGGTCTTGCGGCTCAAGCCTGCGGTCGCTTATCGGTGCGTGCGGCTGCGATGAGTTCGGCCCCGAGCCGACGATGGTGTCGAATGCGGGAGAATCCGCGCCAGCCAGGGCCATTCGGTAGTCGAGCTCGGCGGCGAGCTCCCTTTCCGACATCCCTGGCGAGATCTTTTCGCGGAGGGCCGCAAAGCCCTTGAGCGCGCAGCCCAGCGCGGCCTTGATGCTTTTTACCTCAACAGCGTCCTTGACAACCCTTAGCTTCTCGACCGTGCCGTCGAGCGGCTCGAGGCGGGATTCGCCCAGGGTCTTTGCGAGCTTGCGGTACGAGTCGTACCGGCAGGTCACCTCAAAACCGCAACGCGCGCCGTATGGCAGGATTTTTTCAATCGATTCGACCATGGAGCCGGAGTATATCAGGACATCCCAGCCGGGTGCCTGGCGGTTTGCCTGCTCTCGATATCGGCCGTCCGTCATGAGAAGAGCGGCATCGGGTGTCATGAGAACCGCGCCGTTGCTGCCCTGGAAGCCCGTCAGGTACCGTACGTTCTCGATCCTGGTGACGAGCATGCACTCGAGGCCAACTTTGTCGAGCTCGGCTCTGAGGCCCTCGCTACGCTCGTTCATCGGTTTTTCTCCACGTTGATATCGCTTGTCATCATGCATGCCCTTACCTGTGAATAGTCCGTGACCCCACTGAGGTAAACGGGATTGCCATCGGATTCTATCTTCAGCGTATTCACTCCCGGTGACAAGACCACGCCCTCGAGGATTACGTCGACGGGCGACGGCGTAACGGCCACCACTGACTTTACCTCACCGTTCACCGAGAAGCTCACGCCGCGGGTCGGACCTGCGCTCATCACCTTAAGTCTTATCGAGCAGGTCGCGGGCTTGTGCAGATAGGAGCGGATGCTCGCGAGCGTCTCGTTCATGCAGGGATGCCACGCCCGCCCTTGCGCGTCGACGTACGGCTCGTACACTCCGCTGTCGTATTCGCAGACGAAATCCGCTGGAGCGGCTTTCACCTCGTAGATGGTGGCGTCCGGAAAACTCCTGACCCTGCGCAGGCCCGGAGGCATCGGGCGTTCGTCGAGGTTCGTAGCGTAGACGTACGTGGGGTGCATGACTCCCTCGGTATAGTATCCGGGGATGACGACCACGTATTTTGCCCCTGCCCTGCTGAGAAGCCCGGGGGTGGCGGGGTGCTTCACGTCGAGAATGCTTTCTCGAAGCTTCGCTGATTCGGTGCCGGGATGCGCCCCGTTTACCAGGCCTTTCTGATGAAGCCGTTGGGCGAAAAGATAACCGTAGTTGTAGAAGTCGTCGTGTATATAGAGCGGATAGACAGCCACGGCGGCGCTTCCGGGTTGCTTCTTCAGCCATCTGTAGTAATCGGTCGTAGACGCCGTGTCCAGGGAGAAAAACGGGGGCGATATGGTGAACTCGATGAGAACGAGCATCATCGCGACGGCCACCAGCACGAAGGCTCCGCGGGGATTCTTCAGGCGCTCCGCGAGAAATGCGATGCCAAAGCCGGCCAGCGCCACCGCGCACATCATCACGATTATCCCGAACCTGGCGTAAGCCCGGAACTGTGGCAGCACTTTGTACAGCAGGTTGGACGGGAAGAATATCTTTATGCCTAGGATCTTTGCGCTTGGAGGCATCGAGAAAACGAAGGCGACCGCCGCGCTTACCGCGAAAGCCAGCACCGCCCTGCGCGCATGCGGGTCGTCGGATAAACGCCTGGCGCTTTGGGGCTCGGCATCCGTTTCTACGCCGCTCTCCCTCAGGGCGAGTTTTCCTCGCACGCGACCGCTGAAAGACACCAGCACGGCGAAAATGGCGAGGAGCATGGTGGTGTAACCAAGGAAAAGGCTGTTTTCGACAAGGAAACCATTGTGCAGGTGCGAGTTGATAAATCCGCCCGTGAGGCCGCCAAAAACCTTTGACTCCGGGGACGGAAGGACGTAATCCCAGGGTCGCGCGGAGAACTGGTAGAGACCTTCGAGAGGTTTATCCTGTTGAGCCGTCGCCCGCGAGAGGGCGACCAGGGAAACGGCCGCGATGATGGCTATCACGATTATCACGGCGCTTGCCTTGAGCACGATGCTCCAATTGACGGTGGTGCGTCTCCAGGGCGCTCCAGCGAGCCAGACCGTCACGAGGAAGGTTGCCCCGAAGACTACGGCCAGCATGCCGTACTGGTAGTTGAAGAGCGTCATGAGGGCCAGCAGCACTCCGCAACCGGCGAAAGACCAACCTGAGCGCCCGCGCCACGCGTTGATTAGGAGCAGCGCGAAGAACGGAAGCCAGAACGCGGCGGCCAGGCCAAGGTGCTCCTTGCCCTGCGCCAGCATGTAAGGGCAGAAGCCGAATGCGAGCCCGGCGAAAGTCGCGGCCGCGCGCGACGCGGTCAGGCGGCGCACCAGAAAGTACGCACCCACCGCCGCGAGGAAGAACGACGCCAGGAGGATCAGGTTGTAGGTGACGGTCTCATTCGTGATTATGGAACCGACCCGGGCGAGGAGATTGAAGAGCGGGTCGATCTTGTAGACGCTCATCGAGTACCCTTCCGGCATCGCGATGAGCCTCATCGGTGAGACTGGAAGATGGTGGGCGAAAGAGTACTTGTACCACCAGAAGACCCACAGGACCCCGAGTGGGTCGCGTTTTTCCGCATACGTCCTCGAGGTAAGAGTCACGGCTGGATAAGTCATGAAACAGGTCACGGCCGCGTAGAAGGTGAAAATCGCTGTCTCCGGGCGCACGAGGGCTCGTTTCAAGGCGGTGTAGACTCTCAACTTCCCGAACTCGTATTACCTGAATTTCTCAAAGGGAACCCTCCACGCTTCAAGAAGGCGAAAAGGTCTGACTCCCATCATATTATCACTGGGTGGCCGCTGATTGCTTTAGGGTTTTGCAGACAGTACAATCGAACGAAGACGACGGCAAGATATTCGAAAGAGCGCATATCCTAATGGAAAACGCCAGGATCGCAGTGATAGGGTTAGGGCACTGGGGGCCGCATTACCTGCGGATATTCTCCCAGATGCCGAGAGCCTTGGTGACGCTCTGTTGCGACAAAGACCCGGCCAGGCTACGCGAGGTCTCCAGGCTCTATCCCCAGGTTCCCACAACGGTCGACCCCGGACTGGTCTTCGATGCGCCGGATGTCGACGCCGTGGTGATCGCGACCCCCGCGTCGTCACACGTCGAACTCGCGAAGGCTGCCATAAACGCCGGCAAGGATGTCCTTGTCGAAAAACCGATAACGCTCGACGTCCACGACGGCGTCGAGCTCGTGCGCCAGGCCGAGAGGCTCGGACGGGTGTTGATGGTCGGCCATACGTTCATCTACAACCCCGGGGTGCTGAAGATCAAAGAGATAGTGGGCGGTCCGGATTTCGGCGACGTTTATTACATGCAGGCGACGCGCACTCACCTCGGACTTATCAGGGATGACGTCAGCGTCTTGTGGGATCTTGCCCCCCACGACATATCGATCTTCTCGTTTCTGCTCGGCGCGATTCCCGTGGGTGCCAGCGCTACGGGGGCGGCGTTCCTCAAAGAGGGGCGGGAGGACGTCGGCTTTGTCACGCTCTTCTACCCGGACGGGGTCATAGGCAACATCCATGCCTCGTGGATAGACTCGAACAAGGAGCGCCGGATAGTCATCGTCGGCAGCCGGAAGAGGCTGGTCTTCAACGACCTCGACGCGCTCGAACGCGTACGTGTTTTCGAAAAAGGCGTTTCGGTCGAGGCGGGCATATCAGACTACGGAGAGTTCCAGCTCATGCTCAGGGATGGAGACATCATCAGCCCGAGGGTCGACACGAGCGAGCCTCTGAAGAACATGTGCAATCACTTTCTTGATTGTGTGGCGGACCGTTCGATTCCTCTTACGAATGGGAGGTCCGGCGTAGAAGTGGTGGCGGCCATGAAAGCCGTTGACGAGTCACTCGCGGGCAGTGGTTGCTACGTAGAGATAGAGCGGCTTCCGACTTGAGAGACCGCCGGTGGCCGGGACAATCCAACGGAGTATTTGATGCACGTACCCTTTGTTGACCTGAGCCGCGCGGAGCGCGAGATCCACCCAACGATAACCGGGGTCATCGAAGATGTCGTGAAGAACGGGAATTTCATCCTTGGGCCCGAGGTCGAAGCGTTCGAGGAGGAGTTCGCCCGGTATTGCGGGGTGAAGCGAGGCGTCGGCGTCGGCTCAGGGACAGAGGCTCTCTTCCTGGCGCTGAGGTCGGTGGGGGTCGGCCCCGGCGACGAGGTCATCACCGCGGCTAACACTTTCATCGCGACTTTTAACGCGATCTCACTGTGCGGCGCTGTCCCGGTGCCAGTCGACGCGGAGCCGGTCTACTACTGCCTCGATCCCGAGCGGCTTGAGGCCGCGATCACCCGTCGCACAAAGGCCATCGTTCCCGTTCACCTGTTCGGGCAATCGGCTGAGATGGACCGAATCGGGCAAATAGCGGGTGAAGCACGGCTCCCCGTGATCGAAGACTCATGTCAGGCTCACGGCGCGGAATACAAGGGCAGGAAGTGTGGCTCCATGGGTGACGCCGGATGCTTCAGCTTCTACCCGGCGAAGAACCTGGGCGCGTTTGGTGACGCCGGGATAGTCGTAACCGACGACGGCGACATCAGCGAAAAGATCGCGCTGGCCAGGAACTACGGCCAGCGGCGCAAAAACGAGCATCTCGAGGTCGGATACAACATGAGGCTCGACGAGATCCAGGCCGCGGTCCTCAGTGTCAAACTCGGTCAGCTCGACGAGATGAACGCCAGCCGGCAACAGGCCGCCGGGTGGTATTACGAGATGCTCGGTGACGCCTCCGGAGTAACGACGCCCGCGCGGCGCGCGGATGGCTCGACCCATATCTACCACCTGTTCGTCGCGCTCTGCCCGCGCCGCGATGACCTCAGAGCGTTCCTGGATGAGAAGGGCGTCGGCACGGGGATCCACTATCCGACCCCGCCGCATCTCCAGCCGGCGTACGCGGACCTCGGGTACCGCGAGGGGAGCTTCCCGGTTTCCGAGAAGCTGGCCGCCGAGATGCTATCGCTTCCAATGTTCCCGGGGCTCACCAGGGATGAGGTCCAGTTCGTCTGCGACGGCATCGCGGAGCACCATGCCGGTTGACCCGCACGGGATTTCCGTTTCGCCGGAAGGGACTGGCGGCCTGAGCGTTTAACGCTCTGCTGACGGACCGGTTCGCGCGTCTATCGCGGAGGTGAAGTGCTTGAATCGATCGATAGCCGGGACGGCGAGCGTCCATCCGGACTGCACGTTAGGCGAGAACGTAGTCATAGAGGATGGAGTAACGGTCGGAAAGGGAAGCGAGATAGGGCACGGCGTTGTTATCTGTGAGGGTACCTTCATCGGGGAATCCGTTTCTATCAACGCAAATTCCGTTATCGGACGGCAGCCCGTTTCCGGGGCTATCAGCACCCGTAAGACCAGGAAAGAACCACCGCTCAGGATAGGCGACGGTGTCATAATAGGGGCATGCGTGGTCCTTTACGCCGGAACGGAGATCGCAGACCGGGCAATGATAGCGGACCTCGCGAGCGTCCGGGAAGGATGCACGATAGGCGAGGACGCCATAATCGGCAGGTCGGTCACCGTCGAGTACGAGACGGTTGTGGGCGCCCGGGCCAAAATACAGACAGCGTGCTATCTCACGGGCAACATGGTCATCGAGGAAGACGTCTTCTTCGGCCCCGAGGTCTCCACCACGAACGACAAGTATATGGACAGGGAAAAGATCGAGTTCAAAGGCCCCCACGTGAAAAAGGGCGCGGCAATAGGCTCAAACGCCACCCTGATGTCGGGCGTGGTCATCGGCGAGAACGCTACCGTCGGGGCGGGGGCGGTGGTCACAAAAGACGTCCCGGACGGGGAAACGGTCATCGGCGTCGCGGCAAGGCCGATGGTGCGTGACAAAGAAGGCGAATGATGGCGGAGCAGTCGAAGCACGCGCGCCAGAGCGAGAGCCACGGCAACAGACTTACAGTCACGTTTGCGATTCCCGCGCTAAATGAAGAGGCCCGGTTGGCGCGTTGCCTCGCGAGCATCAGGGCCCAGGAGTACCCCCGGGAAGATGTAAAGATAATCGTGGCCGACGCAGGCTCGTCCGACCGGACACGCGAGATAGCGGGCGAGTTCGGAGCGCTCGTGGTCGATAACCCCGACACCCTCGCGGAGTACGGGCTGAAGCGGGCTATGCTTAATGTCACTACCGATCTCGCGGTAGTCTTTGCCGCCGATAACGAGTTGCCCGACGTGCAATGGCTCAGTCGCGTTACCCGCCTTTTCGAAAGGAGCGGAGAGCTTGCCTCCGTATGGGGCCGGCTGCTCGCGTCCGGGGACGATCCGCCCGCGAACAAGTACCTTGCCTTGCTGCAAAACGACCCGCTGACCTTCTTCGTCAACAAGAACCTGCCTGGATACCTGCGTGACGCAACGCGTGACGACAGCGGCGAGCCGGTCTACCTGTTCAGGGTGGACCCCGCCAGGCCGCTTCCCTGGGGGGCTAACGGCCTGGTTTTTAAGACAGGGTTCATCAAGCCGGTATGGGACGTCGAAGGGTACCTCGGGGATAACGACGCCTTCCAGTTGATGGTCGCCGGGGGACACGACCTGGTTGCTTACATGCCTGAGCTCGGCATATATCATCACAGTATCGCAAGCCTGAGTGATTGGACAGGCAAGTTCGAGCGCAACTTCGCCCGCCATTTTGTGAGCCATTACGCGAGCAGAGATATGAGCTGGGCGTTCCCGTCGGATTTCAGGCGCAAGTTCGCGGCCTGGCTGGTGTACAGCCTCTTCGTGCCGGTGTCATTCCTGCACTCGGTCTACCTCGCCCTGAGAGACAGGGACGCGCACTGGCTGTATCACTCGCCGGCCGCCTTTCTGCAGACGGCCACGTACGTCAAGGTGGTCCTGAGGAGCCGTGAGGCCCGCAGCGTGGTAAGGTCGATAATCCTGAAGTGATTGTCTTCAGGGGAGCCGGCTCAGGTTGCTCTCGAAGATCCTGCCCCAGTCGAACTCACGCGCGTACTCGAGGACGTTCTCGCGGTATTCGCGGAGCATGGCTTCGTCAGTCATCAGCTCGATCACCACGGCGGCTACGTCTTTTTCGCTATAACCCAGCACCCGGCCGCATCGCCTGCTCTCAATCTCCCGCGCGTTATGAGGCAGGTCGGTAAGCAGGATGGGCAAACCGGCTGAGAGGTATGTCTTGAGCTTCCCGGGGTCGGCGAAGTAAGAGTAATCATCGGCCTGCCTGTCGTACATGGCTACAGCCAGGGCCGCCCGGGCCAACTTTTCGTTTGCGACGTTCTGGTCGGGTATGCCGCCCTCGAATATGACGTGTTCCTGTACGCCCAGCTCTTCTACAAGGCGTTTGAGCTCGCCCTCGTAGGGGCCTGTGCCGATAATCCTGAACGTGAATCCTGCGACCTTCTGCAATATTGCCGGTATAGCCTTTATTACGACCTGCACGCCGTGTTTTTCCACGACCCCTCCGATAAAGACGAGCTCGCTCCTGTTTATCTCGTCCAAACCGTACCTGGGCGTCTCTTCGAACCACAGTCCGATCGGAACGACGTGCTGGCGATCGCATTTTGCCTGGGGGAGACCCCCGAGCCTCTCCCTGCCTTCGGCCATTCTCGAAGAGACGTTCCAAGTCTCGGTCGCGGTTTCGACCTCCAGCCGGTCGATCCGGTGATAGAGCCGGTTCAACAGCTTGTTGTCGAATCGGACCGGCACGTAATCGATGGTGTAGAAGATGACGTTCCTTATCTTTTTGATCCTTCTCATGAGCGTGCCGCACAGGGCGTTGAACCCACCCAGGCCCACGAAGACATCGATGCCGCGGGGAACCTTGAACAACATCCAGTACATCGAGTAGAAAAAATCTTTGATATTGACGAACGGGTCGGGCACGAAGCTGAAGTCGAAGCCGTAATGGGTTTCGACGAGCTCGCCATCGCGGTAATGCTCGTAAAAAGACCTGCGGGTCTTGAGCGTGGAGAACTCGTGGATCACATACCAGAGCTCGGCGCACCTGTTGTCGAGTAGGTACCTCTTGAGATCGTCTACGATCGAAGGATAAAACCTATGTGCGACTATGACAAAAGTGGATTGAGACAGTGTCTTTTTCAACCAATGAGCTCCGAGTCTGACGACTGCATCGGTGCCGTGCTTCCACCTGATTATAGACCAAGCCCGATGCCAGTCAATTACGCGCCGCGCCCCCCAGGCGCTCCGCGGCTCGCCTGCAAGCGCTCATCCAATGCGGGGCTGACATCTGTTATCATCACTGTATGTGCCAGCGTAACGGACGTAAGGAGATCTCATGGGTTTCTGGGATGGCAAGCGCGTTACCGTGACAGGTGGAGCCGGCTTCTTCGGGGCCTATGTGGTCGACAGGCTCAAAGAGCATGGCGCCACAGAGATATTTGTGCCGCGGAGCAAGGATTACGACCTGCGCGACATAGGCCAGACGGAGCGCATGCTCTCTGACGCTCGCCCGGACTTGATAATACACATGGCGGCAAGGGTAGGCGGGATCGGCGCAAACAAGGCCCACCCGGCCGAGTTCTTCTACGAAAACCTTATGATGGGGGCTCCCCTCATGCACATGTCGTGGAAAGCCGGAGTCCAGAAGTTCGTCGCCATTGGAACGGTCTGTGCCTATCCCAAGTTCACGCCTGTTCCTTTCAGGGAAGAAGAACTCTGGAACGGCTATCCCGAGGAGACAAACGCTCCGTACGGCACCGCAAAGAAGATGCTCCTCATGCAGGCTCAGGCTTATCGCGAGCAGTACGGTTTCGACGCGATATTCCTCCTCCCGGTCAATCTCTACGGACCGGGCGACAAGGACGATCTCGAGGGGTCGCATGTTATCCCGGCGATCGTGCGCAAGTGTCTCGAGGCGAAGGAGAGGGGGGAGGCCAAGATTACACTGTGGGGTGACGGTAGCCCCACGCGCGAGTTCCTCTACGCGCCCGATGGCGCCGAGGGAGTTGTCCTTGCGGCCGAGAAGTACGATAAGCCCGGCCCGGTGAACATTGGTTCGGCTTTCGAGATAAGCATAAAAGACCTCGCGGAGATGATCGTCAAACTGAGTGGGTTCAAGGGCTCTATCGAGTGGGACACCAGCAAGCCCAACGGCCAGCCCCGAAGAAAGCTCGACACGGGCAGGGCCGAGCGCGAGTTCGGGTTTCGAGCAACCACGCCGTTCGAGGAGGGCCTCAAGGAGACCATCGACTGGTATCGAAAGCAGTACGGGTTCGAATAGGCGCGCCCGCTCGACACTTCAAGCGCTACCCTCTTCGCTGCCTTGCTTCGTTCGGAACATCCCCCTGAAGAACTGCGACCTGAAAAAAGCCCCGACCGTGGAAGGGCGTTGCGATATCAACACATCGAACAGGATCGAAGGCCTCGAATAGAACGAACGCGCGGCTTTCTTCTGGAGGCGGTCGAGCTCCTCGGGCGTAACGCTCGTCAACTGGGCTACGTCCCTTCCGACCGTGGTGAGGCGTTCCCAGTCCAGGGCATCCACGTCTTTGCCGCATGCGAACTCGTCGAAGACCTCTGAGCCCGGGTACGGAGACAGGATGTTGAACCAGGCTCTCTTCAATGGAAGCCGTTTGGCGAATTCCACAGTCTCGCGTATCGTGTCCACCGTCTCCCCGGGCAACCCGAGGATGAAGAAGCCAACTGCCTTGATGCCCGCCTTGTCTATTTCGTCACAGACACGTGCGACTATCGAAAGGTCGAGACTCTTTTTTGCGCGGTCCGCGATCTCCTGGACCCCTGACTCGATGCCGAGGCCTATGAGGTGGCAGCCCGCGCGCTTCATCAGCTCGAGCAACTCCGGGGTCAACGCATCGACGCGAAGACCGTTCGGGCACGCCCAGTGTATCTTTATCTTTCTTCTCAGGATCTCTTCGCATACCTCGGACGCGTGCGACGCTTTGAGGTTGAAGTTGTCGTCGCTGATGAAAATCTCTTTGACGCCGAAGTCCTTCTGGAGCAGCTCGATCTCGTCTACCACCGATACGGCGCTTCGATACCGGTACGTCCTTCCCCAGACTATCTTCCCGGCACAGAACGTGCAGTCGTAAGGGCAGCCCCTGCTCGTGAGGATGGGCGCTATGGGGAAAGCGCGGGCGGAGCTGAGGATGGGCGCTATGCGGTAATCCTTTGGAGGCATGAGGTCCCAGGTGGGAAGCGGGAGCGTATCGAGGTCTTCGATGAGAGGACGCCTGGGGTTCAGGATAAACCTGTCGTTCGACAGGTAGCCGAGCCCCGGGATGGCCGTATAATCGTCACCTTTTTCGAGCGCTCCGACCAACTCGGTCAGCGTAATCTCTCCCTCACCAACTACCGCGTAATCGGCATTGATGTACCTGAGAGTATGTTCGGGAGATGCCGATACCTGCGCGCCTCCAGCGACCACGGGAACGTCGATCGCGTCTTTGATCGCTCTGATTGTATCCCGAAGCTTGTCGGGATTCGTGCACAGGACGGAGACTCCCACGAAGTCGGGGGCGTACTCGCGCAGGCGTTTCTGGAATTCCTGTTCGTCGAGGTGTGTGAGGTTGAGGTCCAGGAAAGAGACCTTGTGCCCTTCACGCTCGAGGTAGCTTGCGAGGTATCCGATCCCGAGCGGCGGAGCGACGATGTGAGTCACGTATCGTGGTTGAACGAACAGAAAATGGGAGCTCATGCCGGACGTCCAACCCTGGATTGAGTCATTTGCTTATGAATGCGAATGCCGTTCGCATCTCGTTCAGTCAATGAAAATTCCCATCTGTTCAACGCTTTGCATGAACAGTGTAACATTAGAATGTGAAAAAGCTTGCTTGCTGGATAAAGAGGCATAGGAAGATTGCCGTAGCGGCCGCGCTCGCGTTCGTGGTCTACGCCGGGATAGCGGTGTTGCTCACCTGGCCGCTCGCGACGGCTCCCAACCGCTACTACTTCAGCCCCGAGGTTCCCGGGGACGGCGCCGGTATCATCGCCGAGAGCTGGTATTCCGACTACGCGCGGCAGACGGGGATGAAGGGGTACACGACGAAGTTCTATGGCTACCCGTTCGGTGTCGACAGAAGAGGGGCTCCCGTGTACCCTCTCGACAACGGGCTGCGCAATCAATTGACGCGGGTGATCGGGGCGCAGGCCGCATCGAGCGTGATCATCATGCTGTCGTTCCCGCTTGCGGGCCTATTCATGTTCCTGCTCGTGTGTTACCTAACGAAGAGCCGTGCCGCTTCGTTCGTGGCCGGGTTCCTTTACGCGTTCTCGCCGTGGCACACGGCGCGGGCGTTCGACCAGGTGAGCCTTACGGCGATCTTCACGCTTCCGTTGTTCCTGCTAGCTCTCATCGTCTTTTCGAGGAGGAAGGACGTGCCTGGAGCCATAGGGCTCGCGGTAGCATGGATCGTGGCTTTCTATTCCGACTTCCATTTCGGGCTGTTCTGCTCGCTCATAGCCCTGGTCTGGGTCATCGCCCTTTACGTCCGCCGATGGCGGGTTGGAGCTGGGTTGTGGGTCCGCAACAGCGATCTCAAAGCCACACCGATGCGAACGCTCGTCCTTGCCGTTCTCGTCATCCTGGTAACGGTTGCCGCGGTGGCCCCGTACATCTCTGACACGTACTACAAAGATCCCAACGTGTTTTCAGGCACGGGAAGGGGAGGGGTCCAGGAAGCCGCGGGATTCTCCTCAAACCCGTGGAACTACGTTGTACCGCCCGCGCATGCCCTGGCCTGGCGGTGGTTCACGGACGCGTTCGTCAGCAAACGGCTGGGACTCAGGACGACGAACGAGGTCACCGCTTATCCCGGCATCATCACATTAGCCCTCGCCCTCACGGCGATGTTTTTCGCCTTGCGCAGGAGGAGGTCCCGTGAGGGTGGCATCCGTGAGGCGGAGCCCGGCAATGACCTGAGGCTCGTCATCTGGTTCGGAGTGGCCCTTGTCGCGGTCGCCTTCGCGCTGTCTCTCCCGCCACAGTACGTGCTGGGAAGCGTCAAGATACCGACGCCCTCGATGCTCGTAAATCTCCTGGTGCCTGCTTTCAGGTACTACGCCAGGTGGGCCGTAGAGGTCACGTTCGGCCTCTGCATGCTGGCGGGTCTTGGATTCTACCTGCTCACAAGGTCGCTCAAGTGGGGCAGGGTCGCCGTCTGGGTGGCATGCGTGGCCGTCGTCGCTCTTTTTGCCCTGGACGTGACGATAATACCGCCTCTCAGGTCTACCGACGCCATGAGCAAGCAGCCGGATGTCATCAAGCGCCTCGCCGCGTATCCAGAGGACCAGGCCGTCGCCATATATCCGCTTGTGCAGGGTTCGGAGTACGCGGCCCTGCACTACCGTTACCTGCAGCAGTTCCATAAGCACCCGATGCTGAACGGCGTCAAACCCGCCACCGAATCCGACCTCTATCGCCTCGCCATGAAGGACATCTACGCCCCCTACACGCCCAGCATGTTGAAGGGGCTGGGCATCGACAAGGTGGTCGTCCTAAGCGAGTACTTCTCGAACAAAGATTACGGCAACTATCCTTACGGGGTGCCGTTCGACCCGGCCAGGATGCCGGAGGGCTACGAGCTGGTCGACAAGACGGCCGACGGATACATATACGATGTCGTGGCTGAACCCGCGAGCGTATACCCGCTCTACTTCAAGAACTTCACGCCCCCGAGCGTACTGAGCGACGGAACGGCGTGGGCCGCGATGCTGAAACCCGCGGCGGAGGTGCTTCTGGTCAACAGGGGATCCAGGGGTTCTTACTCGCTGACATATACCATCAACAATCCCGGCCCGCCGGGTCGCCTCACTTTCAGCCTGGACGGTGAGGAGCTGACCTCGGTGGGGTTGAACAGCGGAAACACCAGAGTGACGCTGCCGGGCCTCGAGCTGACCAACGGACGGCATTCCCTGGGGCTGCACTGGGACGGGAAACCGCAGGTGGTCGACGGTACCCCGTTCAGGGCGGGTCCGCGGATATCGGTCTACCTTCTGTTCTCCAATGTGGATGTCAATCCCGAGTGACGGCGCTGTGCCCGGCGACGAGGATCACTTCCTGCGAAGAGTGAAGTCTTTGAGGTGTCCCATTACGGCTTTTCCGGCGCGGCCGACGAATTTGAGGTCGTCCAGGCTCCGAATCGAGACAATGGTGCGCCCGATGAAACTCGGGGAGAGGAAAGCCCGGTAGAGGCCCTGGGTAAGGCGCCCCAGCTCTTCGGCCGGGATAGGGCTGTCGAGTACGGGTCCCCTCATGTCATACCGGCTCCAGTCCGTGGTGAGCAGCCATCCGTTCTCTCTTGCCTCGTCGAACAGCGGGGTGCCCGGGTACGGTATGACGATGGTCGCCTGAAGCATATCGGCGTCTCCGTCGGTGAGCAGCTTTCTCGCGAGGTCGACGGTGCGACGCGCGTCCTGTTCCGACTCCCAGGGGTATCCAACCATGGTGGTGAGATGAACGGTGAGGCCCGCTCGTTTTGCGGCCCTGCAGCTTTCGACTATCTGCTTGACCGTCGTGCCTTTGCGCAGGCGGTCGAGTGTCGCCTGGTTTGCCGATTCCAGCCCGAACTTGAGGAGACGGAACCCTGAGGCGGCCATGTCACGGAACTGGTTCTCGGAGAAGGCGTCGACCCTCGCGTTACACGAGATCTCGAGCTTTTCAGAGTAGCCGCGCTCGACCATGCCGGAGCAGAAGCGTTTGAGCCATCCACCAGACGGAAATGTTCCAGTGTCGTCGAATATCTCTCGCACGCCATAACGATCGACAAGATGGCCTATCTCGTCTAACACCAGCTCTTCGGAGCGGACGCGGTATTTCGGATAGAGAGTGGTCCAGGAGCAGAAGGTGCACTTGCCGTACCAGCAGTCCCTGCCCGCCATCGTGTATGTGTTCGGCTTCCTGATAAAGAGATGCTCACCGTAGCTCTTCCAGTCGGTGAGTTCCCTGTCGATCTCGGGAAGGCAGTCGAGGTCGTGCGCCAGGGCGAACCTGCCCGTGCTTTGAGTCTCACCGTCCTTCCGGAACCATATCCCGGGCTCGAGGGGAATCCCGCGCTCCAGGTGCCCGACCAGGTTCACAAGCAGGAAGTCGTAGTCGCCACCGGTCAGCACGTAATCCACCGGACATCCGGCCATCGACTCCTCGGGCATGGCGGTCACGTGGTCGCCGAAAAGCGCGACGATGGTCTCGGGTGACCGGTCCTTTATGTCACGGATGATATCCCAGTGCAAAGCCACGACCGGCGTCTTTGTCTCCATGGCGATAAGCTCAGGGCGCTCGCGCTCGAGGAAATCGGAGAAATCTCCGGGTGTCCAGCGCCTGGCGATCGCGTCGTTCCATATCACCTCGTGTCCCTCGAGCTTGAGCATGGTCGCGGCCCACGCCGGAACCATCGGGTAGATGAACGAGGGGTTGTGGAACCACTGGAACTGCCGGTTCTGCCCGAGCGTCGCGTGACGGTCGCCGCCGAGCGGAGGATAAGAGACGGCGACTTTCATTGCTCTTTCATCTTTCTCGAGAGCAGCCCCTTGATGAAGCCGATGCCGTAGGTGAAGTGGGTTGCCACTATTCCCGGGAATATCAGCGCGTTGATCAAAACGAAGAGCGTCTTGACCGACGAGAGCAAAGTCAACAGCAGGTAAAACGCCACAACCCCGATGTAGGCCCACATGAACGGCCTGTTGAAAAAACTCAGGGCGAGGCCCAGGGCGATGCCAGTAACGAACAGGCTCGGAACGAAATACTGGAGTTGCCTGGACGTCTCGGGGAATTTCTTGACGAAAAAGCCGCGGTGTACCGCGTAGGCGTAGACCTGACGGAGGTGCGGCCTGTAGACGGCGCGGCGGTGATGATAGACGAGGACGTTGGGAACGTAGAGTATCTCCTTTTCGCGGTCTTTCGTCAGCTTCAGGCACAGAACGGTGTCCTCACCAGGCCAGTACTCTTCATGAAACCCTCCGACGGCGTTGAAGTCCTCCCTGCGCACAAGCAGGTTGACGGTCGGATAGTCCTCTACTTTTCTGAAGGCGTGGGGCCGGTAGCGATATTTTGTGGACCCCGAGATCAAAGATGCCGAAAAGATGGCGCCGCTCGCCAACTGCCTCCTGTTGTCGCTCGACGGTGTTGCGGCGGGTCCCCCGACCGCCGCTACGTTCTCGTCCTCGAAGTATGGGGCGGCGTACTTGAGCCAGTCGTAATCGGGGTATGCGTCGCCATCGATGAAGGCGATTATGTCGGCGCTCGAGTTCTCGACCGCGAGGTTGCGCTTGATTGCGGGGCCTACCGGGCCGCTCGGTATGAGAGCGCTTCCAGGAGGCAGCAATTCAATATCCGCGTCTTCGTCCGGGACGAGCTGGATATCAAAGTTGGAGTAGTTGAGCTCGTGGCATTTTCTAACGCACTCAACCACCATCGGGTCTATCTCGCGTGTCGGGATGACTATCGATACCCTGGGCTCGTAGGGAACGACCGGCTTTAGAGGCGAGTCGTAATAGCCGAGTATGTAGAACCTGTAGAAGATGGACATCGTGTCCACTATGATGCCCCGGATATCCGTCCAGGTTATCCGGCCGAACTCTCTCTGGAAAGATATCTTCACCGGCGCTTCCGCGATCTTATACTCCATGTGATTTGCGACAAGGAGCAACTCGAGGTCGAGCACGTACTGCATGCTTACCAGACGTGGCAGCGCCCGCGCGAGGACCTCGCGCCTGAAGAGCTTGATGCCCGTCTGCGTATCTTTCACCGGCAGGCGAAAGAGAAGGAAGATCAACACGTAGTAGATGGTGCTGTAGAACTTGCGGATGTTGGGATAATCGAGCTCCGAGCGGGGATGCCTTTTACTCCCGACGACTACGTCCGCGCCGGTCCGCTCCATCTCTTCCTTGAGCCTGCCGACCTGGTACGGGTGAACGTCCAGATCGGCGTCCAGGGAGCATACGACCTCCATGCTGGAAGCCTGAAACCCCCTCTTGAAGGCGTTTCCCTTGCCCCTGTTCTCTGGCAGCCTGACGACCTTCACGTTATCGAACTCGGCTCTGGCCCGCGCCGTCTCGCGCGGTGTGTTATCAGTGCTCCCGTCGTCCACGATGATTATCTCGAAGTCGACACCAAGTACCCGCATCGCGCGGTCCGTCTCACTAACCATCTGGAAGATATTCTCGGCCTCGTTGAAGGCCGGGATGACTATGGAGATACCATTCATCAATTCCACCTTTACTGGGTGGTAATCGGCCGAATCGTGATTACCGGGCTACCGGCTGAAACATAACGTCGCCGATCTTGAGGGTCGCACTCGTCGTCCCGAAAGTCGAGCCCTCTCCGCTGTCGAGCTTGAACTCACGGCCACCCGCAACCAGGTGAAGTTCGGTCCCGCCCTTCGGGACTCTCAGGCTCGGAATATCGATAGACGTTGAATCGTTGTTCTTCAGGGTGCCGCGCAACAGAACCTTGTCGCCTTCCACGAGGGCGAACGGGTGCTTGTACTCGAGATTGCTTATCGGAATGATGACGCGCGTGGTCAAGGGCTTTCCCGAGTAGTTGACAATCCTTATGATACCGTCCCGCTCCATCAAGCGCACCGTGGCCCTGTCGTCGAGGTGTGGGACGGTGAAATCGCCCTGGTAGATGGGGACCAGGTCGGCCGGTGGCGCGGTGACCTCGAAGAAATAGCCGCTACCGAAGGGATCGCTGATTGTTACCCTTTTGACAAGCTTCAGCCCGGGCGGCAGGTGTTTTATCTCCTGTTCGGGACTCTCCCTTCCCTCGTATTCACGGAACATCTTGTCCAGGTAGACGACGTGGTCGATGCCCATCCTCCTGAGGATTCGCGGGGTATCGGGATCGAACGGATTGTAGACCGTGCGTCTCAGCGCCTCACCGTCCGAGCTGTCGAGCCCGCCGTTGAGCATCGGCTTCTTGAACATGGTCTGGTAATAGAGATAGCGCTGGGCGGTGAAGAACCCCGGCTCAAAGGCCGGATAGACAACAATTCCGCCCGTGAATTCCGAAGTGGCTACGGTCTCGAACACACCCGGTGGCTTGTCGCTCAGCGTGAAGTACTTGAACGGGGGTACGAGCGTGCTCTCCAGGAACAGGACCACCGTAAGCAGTGCGATCAGCGCCACTCCCCAGCCCGGCTTCATCCTTCGCTTCAGCCAGGCCAGTCCAAGGCTCGCGAGCAGGATGATACAGATTATCAGGACCGCACCGACGCGCATGTACCAGCGCAACCACGGTACGATGTAGCGGAGGATCACGCTCGGCAGCGGGATGCTCGTCCCGCCGATCTTGAGGTACGGGGGCATCGAAAGGATGAACGCGACCACCGTTGCGAGGATCAACCCCCATGCCAGGGCTCTTTCATCGGTCGGGGGGTCCAGCGGTGAATCCTTGCGTCTCGATTCCCACGCGAGTTTTTCGTTCGGCTCGTCAGGGTCGTCCTCCTCCTGGCAGGTCTTCCTTCGGCGGAAGATCAGGACGATCGCGAACATCGCCATTACTATCATAGTAAACCCGATGTATAGAGAGTTCGAATAGAAGTTGATCCGGTTCGGGGCGTATCTCTTCGTTATCCAGCCGACGATCCGGTTGTCCTCTTCGGGAAGCACGTAATTAAGCGGACGAGCCGCTCCTCCTATTGCGCTCTCGGTATTCCTCAGCCCGCCGGTAGTGGGCCTGGTGGGCCATTTGCCCGCTTTGCCGATCTGGTACTGACTAAGGAGGAACAGCGGGAAGATGACCAGCAGTATTCCAAGAATGACCAGCAGGACGAGGGCCACGGTTTTTCTATTGACGACGACCGGTTCAACGGCAGAACCGGGATGGTCATTCGCGTATTTACGGGCGACAAGCCTTTTGTAGGCGAAGTGCCCTATGAGGAATACGATAGTGAAAATACCGATGAAGAACCCGTAGTGGATAGACGTCCCCATTACCAGAAGGCCCGCAACGAACAGCAGCGCGGCATTGCGAAGCGAGGCTTTTTTCATGAACAGGAGCAGCATCAGGATGAAGAGCGGCATCCACTGGGTCATAGCCAGGTTAACCGAGTACGTCGCCTGAACCGCGTGGTACGCCGATATCACGTACGCGAAGCCTCCGAAGAAGGCTACCGACCTGTCATGGGTGATGTGACGCACCAGGTAGTACATCGTGACGCCTGAGAGCAGGAAGCTCGATGTGATGAACATGTTGTACACGACGGCGGGGGTCATGAAGAGGAGGAAGAATCGAGCACTGTACTCGACCACGAATTCCGCCGAGACGGTCGGCAGTCCCTGGCCGAAAGGAAACCCGGTCATGGTTGAAAAAGAAGCGTGCGCGCCGAAGAGATGCGCATTCCGATACCACCACCAGACCCATAACTGCCCCAGGTTATCGCTTGGAAAACCGTAGACGGACCTGGTGAAATGCGCGGCGACCGGCCATGTCAGGAAGGCTGCGACCGCCAGGTAGAAGAGAAAAATGGGTGCTTCCGGGAGGATGCGCCTGATCCAGGTACCCTTTTCAGGAGCATTGCCTGCAACTTGCACCGCGGCCGCCCGGCCGCCCTCGTTCCTGTTCAGCGAATTACGATCCTCTTCCGAGCTAACCACCTTCACAATCATTCCGGTTTGTTGATTAATTTGATATCGGGTTTGCTCTGACCTTTTCTTTAGCCGGGCTGCCTCCCGCGCGCTTCGATCTCCCTGTTGTTGTATCATTTAGACGCGAAACGCAGGTTTATTGTTACGCGCCGGCCGCCGGCCGCATCGCATTCTGATTTCGACGGAGGTAAATACCATCGCGAGCACAGCAGATTTTCGTAACGGGCTGGTCCTCGACATGGACGGTGCCCTGTTCCGCATCGTGGAGTTCCAGCACGTCAAACCCGGAAAAGGCGCGGCGTTTGTAAGAACCAAGCTCAAGAACGTCGAGACCGGGCAGGTCGTGGACAAGACGTTCAGAGCCGGGGAGAAGGTCGAGGAGGCGGTGCTCGAGCACAGGAAGATGCAGTTCCTGTACCTCGACGGGGAAGACTACGTATTCATGGACATGGAGAACTACGAGCAGGTGACAGTGGGTCCGGACGTCGTCGGAGACGCCACCTCGTTTCTCGTTGAAAATCAGGAGTTGTCGGTATTCCTCCGAAATGGCAAGGCCGTGACGCTGGAGTTGCCGGCCGCGGTTGTCCTGGCGGTGACCAAGGCCGATCCGGGCCTCAAGGGCGACACCACCAGCGGCGCGACGAAACCGGTCACGGTCGTGACCGGGCTCGTCGTACAGGTACCGCTCTTCGTCGAAGAAGGGGACACGCTCAAGATAGATACGCGTTCGTCACGCTATATCGAAAGGGTTTAGCGGTTGTCCAGGGGCGTCAGCAGCAGGAGCAAAGAGCGCAGGGCTGCACTGCGCATCCTTTTTGAGATGGACATCAACAACTCGACGCTCGTCGAGGTCCTCGAGGGCAAAAAGCTGGTCGACGCGGAGGATCCCGGCGAGTTCGCAATGGAGCTCGTGCGGGGCGTCCGCCAGCACCAGTCTGAGATCGACAGGGTCATAAGGGATTACTCGGAGGGCTGGGGCCTGGAGCGCATGCCAGGAGTGGACCGAACCATCCTGCGCATGTCACTCTACGAGATATTCTTCCAGGACGACATACCCGCGGGTGCCAGCATAGATGAAGCGGTCGAGCTCGCGAAGGCGTTTTCTACCGAGGACTCCGGCAAGTTCATCAACGGGGTCCTGGGTCGGGTCAACCGGGAAAGGGAGGCGGGAAAACTCACCTTGCCGGACGAGTAGAAACATGTTATTTTTATTAAAACCTTTAATCTAGTCCCGCGAGGCTAGCAAGGAAGGGCAGTGGTTAGATCGAATACACATAACACCTTCTCCAGGATCGGGAAGGCGTTTTTTTCTGGCGACAAGCGGGATCAGGCGTTTGCCGCGAGCATTTTGATCCCCTCGTTCGCACTACTCAAGACAGACCCGGGAGCACCGGTCACCGTTCCCTCGATCGATGTGAATGGGGTGCCGTCATGACTTTTAGAGCCCGCGCCAGGGTACTCGACGCGGATGACATGGCTAGAGTCGTAAAGCGTATATCGCACGAGATACTTGAGCGCAACAAGGGATCTTCGGGGCTCGCCCTGGTAGGAGTCCGTACGCGGGGGGTCTTCCTCGCGAGGAGGTTCGCGCGCACGATCGCCGAGATCGAGGGGGGTAACGTTCCCGTTGGTGAGCTCGACGTCGCGTTCTACCGTGACGACATCGGCATGAGGCCCGCAGCGAACGTGGGCGTCACAGAGATACCGTTCGATATCAACGACAAGAAAGTCGTCATAGTCGACGACGTACTATACACGGGGCGCACCACTCGCGCCGCCATGGACGCCCTCATGGATTTTGGGCGACCGCGAGTCATACAACTGGCTGTTATGGTCGACCGCGGCCATCGCGAACTCCCCGTCAAGGCCGATTACGTAGGCAAGAACATCCCGACGTCCGGCAACGAGCGGGTAAAGGTCTCGCTGAGCGAGGTGGATGGTTCCGACATGGTCGAGGTAGGGGAAGAGGTTTCGGAATGAGCGAGCGAGCGAACTCCCACCGGCACCTGCTGTCGATAACCGATCTCGAGGCGGACGACATCATCAGGCTTCTCGACTCGGCGCGATCGTTCGCCGAGGTCTCGACACGCCCTGTCAAGAAAGTTCCGGCTCTTCGCGGGCGCACCATAGTCAACCTCTTCACGGAGCCGAGCACGCGCACCCGCATGTCGTTCGAGCTCGCGGCAAAGAGGCTATCGGCGGACGTTATCAATTTTTCGACGAGCACGTCGAGCATCTCGAAAGGCGAGAGCCTTAAAGATACCACCAAGACAATAGTAGCGATGGGTGTCGACGCGGTGGTGATACGTCACAGCAGCGCCGGCGCCCCGCATATGATGACCGGCTGGGCGGATTGCTCGATAGTGAATGCGGGCGACGGCATGCACGAACATCCGACGCAGGCGCTTCTCGACCTTTATACCATGCGCGAAGAGATGGGACGCCTCGAGGGTCTCAAAGTTGCCATCGTCGGCGATATCGACCACTCGCGCGTCGCCCGCAGCAATATCCACGCCCTGAACAAGGTCGGAGCTCAGGTGAAGCTGGTCGCGCCCCGGTCGCTGCTCCCGGAAAAGATCGAGAGCATGGGAGCGACGACCACGGGTTCGCTCGACGAAGCACTCAACTGGTGCGACGTGCTTTACCTGTTGCGCATTCAGATGGAGCGGGTTGAAGAGTCCCGTTTTCCTTCGCTCAGGGAATACACACTCCTCTATGGGTTGACCTCCACGCGATGGTCCCGGCTCGAGCGCAAACCACTCGTGATGCACCCGGGGCCGATGAACCGGGGGGTAGAGATAGCCTCGAGCGTCGCGGACGAGGTCGAGTCAGTGATAACCGGCCAGGTGTCCGCCGGTGTAGCGGTGAGGATGGCGGTCCTCTACGAAGTTCTTGGAGGTAGCCATGGATAAAGAGAGAGGATTGCTCATTAAGGGAGCCAGGGTTCTTACGTATCCGCAAGGCCTTCTCGGCGAATCCGACGTGCTGGTCGCCGGCGGAAAGGTCGCGAGGATCGGCAAAGGCCTCAACGCGGGTGGCGCCGACGCGATCGACGCGCGCGGCTTCGTGGTCTCACCGGGCTTCATAGATATGCACGTTCATCTGCGGGAACCCGGCATGGAGTACAAGGAAGACGTGGGATCCGGCAGCAGGGCGGCGGCGTGCGGCGGCTACACCGCCGTTTTTTGCATGCCCAATACCGAGCCAGCGATAGACAACTCCTCAGTCGCCGAATACGTCTATGACCGCGGGGTTGACGAGGGCCTGTGCATGGTGCTCCCTCATGGGGCCATAACGCAGGGACGAAAGGGCGAAGCCCTGGCGCCGATGGGCGAGATGGGCCGGTGCAGGGCGGGTGTGATCGGATTCAGTGACGACGGCAGTCCCGTGACCGATTCCGAGATCATGCGTCGCGCGATGGAATACGCCCGGACAATGGGCGCTCTCATCGTCTCGCACAGCGAGGAGAAGAGCCTCTCAGAGGGCGGGCAGATGAACGAGGGCTACCATGCGACGTACCTGGGCCTTCGTGGGATTCCTCGAGAATCCGAGCAAATAGGCGTTTTCCGCGATATATGCCTCGCGGAAAAGACCGGCGCGAGACTCCACCTTGCACATATTTCGACGTCGGGCTCCGTAGAGCTGGTGCGGGATGCCAAACGCAGAAGGCTCCCGGTGACTTGCGAGGTTGCACCCCATCACTTCTCGCTCGACGAATCCCGTCTGCTCGGGTATGACACCAACATGAAGATGAACCCTCCGTTGCGTTCAGCCGAAGACGTGGAGGCCCTGCTGGACGCGCTGGCGGACGGGACGATAGATGTGATAGCGACCGACCACGCCCCCCACGCGTCGCACGAAAAAGAGACCGAGTTCGACCAGGCCGAGTTCGGCGTGGTTGGGCTTGAAACTTCCCTGGCCCTGGTCGTGACCAGGCTCGTCGATGGCGGAGTTTTATCGCTTGCGGATGCCATCGCAAGGCTTACGGAAGCGCCGGCGAGGATAATGGGTATGGAGCGCTGGGGGTACCGCCCGGCTGTAGAGGAGGGTGCCCCCGCCAACCTCGTGGTATTCGATCCCGGCCTCGAATGGACCGTCGATCCCACCGTGTTCAAATCTCGCGCCCGCAATACACCGTACTCGGGTTGGAAAGTCCGGGGAAAGGTACTGCACACGATTTTCAACGGCAGACTCGTGGTCCGTGGTGGTGAACTGACTGGAGAGCTCGAAAGCGAGATGCCCGTGAAGGTTGAAGACGGCGGAGTTCGGCAAGTGCCCACGGTGAATACATGCCGGGAGGAGATAGCGTGAGACGTAAGGTTTCGGCCACGCTGATAGCCCCGGCATTTCTGTCTGTATCGATTGGCGCACGGGAAACGCTGGCAGCCGGTGACGCGCGCGCGGCCGTTCCTGCCGGCACCTGCAGCGTAAAGACATTCGGCGCAACCAATGACAAGAAACGAAAGAGATCGAGGCCGTAGATGGTATTGGACACAAGGCAAAAAGAGCCTGCGATACTGGTCCTCTCCGATGGTACCGCATACCGCGGGACCGGGATTGGAGCACAGGGAGAGTTCTTCGGTGAGGTTTGTTTCAACACGAGCATGGCTGGTTACCAGGAGATACTGACCGACCCCTCATACGCCGGCCAGATGGTGAACATGACCTACCCGCTTATCGGCAATTACGGTATAAACCCAGAGGATTACGAGTCCGACCGCATCTATATGGGTGGGTTCATCGTCAGGGAGCTTTCGCGCGTGCGTAGCAACTGGCGCTCGTCCGGCGACCTTGACAGCTTTCTGAGGGAAAGTGGAGTTGTGGGCCTCGAGGGTATCGATACCCGGGCGCTTACCAGGCACATCCGAAACCAGGGCGCCATGGAAGCGGCGGTCTCCAACATCGACCTCGATCCCGAGAGCCTTCTCGCGAAGCTCGAAAAAGCTCCGGGCCTGGTCGGCCGCGACCTCGTTCGAGAGGTGACCATCGCCGAGCGCTACGTCTGGGACCGGGGGCTGGAGTCGGAGCCCGAGTTCGAGGTCGTAGCATACGATTTTGGAATAAAGCGCAATATCCTGAGGTTGCTCAACGCGCGCGGTTGCCGTGTTACCGTCGTGCCGGCGTCGACGACCGCCGGCGAGGTTCTAGAGCTCGAGCCTGACGGCGTCTTCCTTTCCAACGGCCCGGGCGATCCCGCAGCCGTGACGTATGCGATCGACTCGATACGCGAGCTGCTCGGGAAGAAGCCGATCTTCGGGATATGCCTCGGGCACCAGCTTCTCGGGCTCGCGCTGGGCGGCGACACCTACAAGCTCAAGTTCGGACATCGCGGGGCGAACCAGCCGGTGATGTTCGGCGATACCGGGCGTGTCGAGATAACCGCGCAGAACCACGGTTTCGCGGTGGACACGTCGTCGCTTGCGGAGTGCCGGTTTGGAGAAGTCGAGCTCACGCACTGGAACCTCAACGATGAGACATCCGAGGGCATGCGCTGCACTGATGTTGCCGCCTTCTCGGTTCAGTACCACCCCGAGGCGAGCCCGGGGCCACACGACTCGCGATACCTGTTCAAACAGTTCACCAGAGCAATGAAGGAGTGGCGCTAGAGTATGCCGCGTCGCAAAGATATAGACAAGATACTGCTGATAGGTTCCGGGCCGATCGTCATCGGCCAGGCTTGTGAGTTTGATTATTCCGGCACCCAGGCGTGCAAGGTCCTGAAAGAGGACGGCTACAAGGTCGTCCTGGTCAACAGCAACCCGGCGACCATCATGACCGACCCTGAGTTCGCCGACCGCACCTATATCGAGCCGATAACGCCCGAGTGGGTCGCCAAGATCATCGAGCGCGAGCGCCCGCAGGCCCTGCTGCCTACACTGGGCGGGCAGACCGGCCTGAACGTCTCGGTCGCGCTAGCCGAGAGTGGAACGCTCGACCGCTACGGCGTAGAGCTCATAGGGGCACGCCACGAGGTCATTACCAAGGCCGAGGACCGCAACCTGTTCAAAGAGGCGATGCGCAATATCGGTCTCGACCTGCCGGAAAGCGACTTCGCCTACTCGCTCGAGGAGGCAAGGTCGATAGCGAACGAGCTCGGGTTTCCGCTCGTCATCAGGCCCAGCTTCACGCTCGGCGGCGGCGGCGGCGGCCTCGTCTACGACATGGAGGAGTTCCTTGAGACGGCGAGGCACGGGCTCGACCTGAGCCCCATTACCGAGATACTCATCGAGAAATCGGTGAAGGGGTGGAAAGAGTATGAGCTCGAGGTCATGCGCGATAAGAACGATAATGTCGTCATCGTGTGTCCCATAGAGAACTTCGACCCCATGGGCGTGCATACGGGCGATTCGATAACAGTGGCCCCGGCACAGACGCTGACGGACGTCGAGTACCAGATGTTGCGGAACGCCTCGATAGACATCATGCGCGAGATAGGCGTCGAAACCGGGGGGTCCAACATCCAGTTTGCAATAGAGCCGGATACGGGGCACATGGTCGTTATCGAGATGAACCCGAGGGTCTCGCGCTCGAGCGCGCTCGCGAGCAAGGCGACCGGATTCCCGATCGCCAAGATAGCCGCGAAGCTTGCCGTCGGTTACACGCTCGACGAGATTCCGAACGACATCACTCGCGAGACGCCCGCGTGCTTCGAGCCTACGATCGACTACTGTGTAGTCAAGGTCCCGCGCTGGGCGTTCGAAAAGTTCCCGGGGGCGGATCCAGTGCTGGGGACCAAGATGAAGTCGGTGGGCGAGGTCATGTCCATCGGCCGGACGTTCAAGGAAGCCGTGCAGAAAGCCGTCCGGTCCCTCGAGATAGACCGCTACGCACTCACCGACATCGATAACACCCCGGTGGCGGAGCTCCCGGCCGAGTTGGAAATAGCGAGCCACGACCGCCTGTACCAGGTCTATAGCGCCCTGCAGAACGGAATGGGCATCGAAGAGATATACGAGCGTACCGGCATAGATCCGTGGTTCGTCGATAACCTTGCCCAGATCGCCGAGATGGAAGAGACTCTCGGCACGCAAAGCCTTGCGACAGTCCCGGATGACTTGCTTCATGAGGCAAAGCGTTACGGTTTTTCGGATGTCGAGCTCGCACGCCTTTTCGCCTCGACGCAGCTGGAGGTCAGGAGCCACCGGCTTGGGCGTGGTATCAAACCGGTCTTCAAGAGTGTGGACACATGCGCGGCCGAGTTCGAAGCTTACACTCCTTACTATTACTCGACTTACGAGGACGAGGACGAGGTGCGCGACACCGACAAGCAGAAGGTCATGATACTCGGTAGCGGCCCCAACCGCATCGGACAGGGTATCGAGTTCGACTATTGTTGCGTGCACGCCTCTTTCGCCTGTCGCGAGATGGGGTACGAGACCATCATGGTCAACTGCAACCCCGAGACCGTCTCCACCGATTACGATACGAGCGACCGCCTTTACTTCGAGCCACTGACGTTCGAGGACGTGATGAACATCGTCGAGCGCGAGCGTCCGATGGGGGTCATCGTGCAGCTCGGGGGCCAGACCCCGCTGAAGCTCGCCATACCGCTGGAGAACGCGGGCGTGCCCATCCTCGGGACGTCTCCTTCAGCAATCGATGACGCCGAGGACCGCGAGCTCTTCGGAAAGCTGCTAAAGAGGCTCGACATCCCGCACCCTCCTGACGGAACCGCGACCTCGGTCGAAGAAGCTCTCGAAGCCGGGCGGCACATCGGGTACCCGGTGCTGGTGCGGCCCTCCTACGTCCTGGGCGGGCGTGCCATGGAGATCGTATACTCCGACGAGATGATGGAAAAGTACATCAAGTCCGCCGTCCAAGCTTCGCCCGAGCATCCCGTCCTCGTCGACAAGTTCCTGGAGGACGCCAAAGAGATAGACGTCGATGCGATCTGCGATGGGCGAGAGGTGTTCATCGGGGCGATAATGGAGCATGTCGAGGAGGCCGGTATCCACTCCGGTGACTCCGCCTGCGTCATACCCCCTCCATTCCTGAGCGAAGAGCTAATGGAGGTCATCGAGGCGAACACCGAGCGGCTCGCGCTGGAGCTCGGCGTCATCGGGCTCATAAACGTACAGTACGCGGTCAAGGACGATAGGGTTTACGTCCTCGAAGTCAACCCGAGGGCGAGCCGGACGGTTCCGTTTGTCAGCAAAGCCATTGGCGTGCCGCTCGCCAAGATGGCAACCAGGGTAATGCTCGGCCAGACACTCGATGAGCTGGGCCTCAAGGAGGAGCGCTTCTCACGGCTCAAACACGTTTCGGTCAAGGAGGCGGTCCTGCCGTTTGTCCGCTTTCCGGGAGTCGATACGGTTCTGGGCCCGGAGATGAAATCCACCGGCGAGGTCATGGGCATCGACGACTACTCCGCTCGCAGCGAATCGGGCATCGGCATGGCCATGGTAAAGGCGCAGATAGCGAGCTATAACCACTTCCCGATTTCCGGCACCGCTTTCATCAGCACGCCCGACAAGAAGAAACCCGCGGCGGTGAATATCGCGCGCAGACTGGCGAACGAAGGGTTCAAGCTGCTTGCCACCGAAGGAACTGCCAGGAGCATCGCCGAGCGCGGTATTCCCGTAGAGGTGGTAAAGAAGGTGGGAGAGGGGACTCCCGACGTCGTAGACTTCATCAGGGATGGAAAGGTGGACCTCGTGATCAACGTGCCCGAGGGCCGCGGAAGCAGGGGAAGCGGCTATAGCATAAGGACGGCCGCCACGATGAACGGCGTTCCGTGTATCACGACGATACAGCTTGCCGATATCGTGATAATGGGGATAACCGCGCTCAGGACGCGCGGGCTCGAGGTAAAGAGTTTGCAGGAGTACCACATGGAGATTGCCCGGCAAGACGCGGAGCGCTCAAGTGGCTGATGTGAGTTCTCCCGCCGGACGATTGTTCGAGGCCACGTTGCAGGACGTTCGACAGGTTGCTTCAGACACATTCGCTCTAGAGTTTGAAGCATCAGCAGGCAATCAGCTTCCGGCACCGGGGCAGTTCTACCAGGTGAGATGCGGTGGGGACAGGGAGCACATGCTCAGAAGGCCCTTCAGCGTGCACTTCGCCGAGGTGAGTGTCGGTGGCATGAAACTCGGGTTCCTTGTAGAGAATGTCGGATGGGGTACCGGCTGGCTTTCGTCTCTTTCCGGGGGCGAGCGCGTAAACATGCTCGGGCCTCTCGGGAACGGTTTCACACTGCCCTCGGCTGGCAAATCAATGCTGGTCTCAGGCGGCATCGGGGTGGCACCGCTGCTCTATGCGGCTCGCGAACTCGACGCCTCGGGCAGGGCTTACGACATGCTCGCCGGCTTCAAGACCGCGGCCAGGGTGATTGACCGGCTCGGCGACCTGACGGGGGGCGTCGAGATCTACACGGACGACGGTTCGTCCGGGTCGGTGGGGATGGTGAGCGAAGGTGTGGCAGGCTCCCTCGGCCGGAGCTACGACGTTGTGCTGACGTGTGGGCCTGAGGCGATGATGGCCGAGGTGGCCGCGCTTTGTGAGGCCGTGGGCATTTCATGCCAGGTATCGTTAGACACACGCATGGCATGCGGCATCGGCTCGTGCCGGGGTTGTGTCAAGAAGGGCGCGAGGGGCTCAAATCTCTGCGTCTGTACCGAGGGGCCGGTCTTCGACTCATTCGAGGTAGCGTGGCGGGCGTAGCCGGAATACCACGAGCAGCTTCGGCACCTGTGTTTAGACGGGTATCGAGCTTGAGTAAAGGTTAAGGATGTTGGCGGAAGTTGATCTGTGGACAGACCTAGCAGGAATCAGTCTCAAGAACCCGGTATTGCTCGCTTCGGGGACTGCCGGGTACGGCGTGGAGCTCTCAGGGTTGATGGACCTCTCACGTCTCGGAGGGATAGTCATAAAATCAGTCACGATTGAGCCCTGTACCGGAAACCCGGAACCACGCATCTGGGAGACCACGGGCGGCATGTTGAACAGCATCGGTCTCGAGAACATCGGAGTGGACGCGCTCGCTGATGAGGTCCTCCCATTGATAAGTGACTTTGGCGTACCGGTCTTTGCGAGTATCGCCGGTGACACCGTGAGGAATTTCGCCAGGCTCGCGGCGCGGCTCGAAAGCGCCGGGGGGCTCGCGGGACTGGAAGTCAACGTATCTTGCCCCAATGTCGAGAAGGGCGGCATCCAGTTCGGTTCGGACGCCGGTGCGACCGCCGCGGTTGTGACCGCGGTACGCGAAAACTGCGGCCTGCCGATGTTCGTCAAGCTTTCGGCGGCGGTCACGGATATCGCCAGGATAGCTGAAGCGGCGGCCCGTGCCGGGGCCGCGGGGCTATCCCTGATTAACACGATCCCGGGCATGGCCATAGATCCGGTATCGCGCAGGCCGAGGCTTGGTATGGTCACCGGGGGGCTATCCGGACCGGCCATAAAACCCGTCGCGCTCAAGTCGGTCTGGGAATGTTACAAGGCGACGAGCCTGCCGATCATAGGTGGCGGAGGTATTTGCGACGAAAACGATGTCATAGAATTTTTACTCGCGGGCGCCGCGGCCGTCTCTGTGGGCACGGCGACGTTCCAGGACCCCGACAGTGCGATAAAGATACTTGACGAGCTACCTGCTGCCATACTCCGAGCCGGCTCCAACAGCGTGATCAGATTGGTAGGCTCCTTGAGGACCAGCTGATGGGAGAAGAAGAAGGAGAACGGGAGATGCTCTTAGATTGATGAATTGGTATTTGAAAGGAACGATATGGAAATACGCGAACTGAGCCCGCTGATCCTGGCTCTGGATACCTCTGACCTCGAAGAAGCAAGGGAGAAGGCCGCGCGGGTGCGCGAAAGCGTAGACATAGTGAAGGTCGGTCTCCAGCTTTTTGCGAGCGCCGGCACGCGGGGGGTTGAAGCGTTAAAAGATGACGGCTTCGAGGTATTTCTGGATATAAAGATGATTGACATCCCCAACACCGTCTCCTCGGCGATTGTGGCACTTTGCGACCTCGAGCCTCTCATGCTGACGTTACATACGATGGGCGGCCAGGAGATGATGCGCGGTGCGGAGATAGCGGTGCGGGAACACTGTGATGGCACAAGCATCCGCAAGCCCCTGCTGATCGGGGTGACGGTGCTCACGAGCCTTGACATGCTTGCGCTCACCAAGATCGGTATAAGCGATTCAATCGAATCGCAGGTAGAACGCCTTGCGAAACTCGCCAAGGAATCGGGCATGGATGGCCTGGTGACGTCTCCGCTAGAGACGCTGAAGGTCCGGCGCGAGGTCGGGCCCGAAATGTTGCTCATAACGCCGGGAGTCCGCCTCGAGGGGACAAGTCAGGACGACCAGAAGAGGGTCGCGACACCGGTTGACGCCCTGAGCGCCGGCGCTGACTTTATCGTGGTCGGGCGCCCTGTTTTCAGGGCCGGGGATCCCGCGGAGGTCGCCGACGAGATACTGAGGAGCGCGGGGAGAGGTTAGACAAGGCGTCTTGCGGATCGGAAGGGAAGATGGAGGAGCAAACCGGTTTTGATATGATTGCGAACCTCGAGTCGACAGGCGCGCTCCGGAAGGGACATTTCAAGTTGTCCTCCGGAAGGCACAGTGATTCGTATATACAATGCTCGCAACTGCTGCGAGACCCGGGGATGGCGGTGGAGGCCGGCAGGGCGATTGCCTCCAGGGAAAAAGACATCGACCTGGTGTTTTGTCCGGCGCTTGGAGCCATCGTAATCGGGTTTACCGTCGCCCTGGCTCTCGATACCGAGATGGTGTTCGCCGAGAGGGTGGGTGAGGAGATGGTGCTCCGCAGGGGGTTCGAGATCCCCTCCGGGTCGAGGGTTCTTCTCGTCGAAGACGTCGTCACCACGGGCGGGTCTATAATGGAGCTTGCGCGCATTGTCGAAGAGGCTGGAGCCATGGTCGCGGGATTGTCGTGCATCGTAGACAGGAGTGGGGGTCTGGATATTCCATACACTGTGACGTCTCTCATTCGGCTCGATGTAGCATCGTGGTCGCCCGAAGAGTGCCCGATGTGCGAGGCTGACATCCCGGTGGACGCCCCCGGCAGCCGCTTCAGCGCATGGTAAGAGATTGTATTGGATGCCAGTGTTCCTTATAATTTCGGTATTCTGGACGGGAGGATGGCGGCATGCCCTCACGGCCTCCCGAAGCGCGATTCCTGCGGAGGCCGATGAATTGTGAAGAAGGGCAGGATATTCGTGATAGCAGGCCCGTCCGGAGCCGGCAAGGACACGTTGATAAAGCGGGCCATCGAGGATCTCAACGTGCGATTGTCGGTGTCCGCGACGACCAGGAAGCCCAGACCGGGTGAGGTCGACGGCCGCGACTATCGCTTCCTGAGCGACCGGAAGTTCGATCGGCTGGTAGCCAGTGAAGCCTTCCTCGAATGGAAAGATGTCTACGGCAACAGGTACGGCACCCTAAAGAGCGACGTAGAGGACGCGATCAGTGCCGGGCTGGACGTCATCCTCGAGATAGACGTGAAAGGCGCGCTGGACATCAAGTCCAGGGTCGAGGAAGCGATCCTCGTGTTCATAATGCCGCCCTCGATGGAGGAGCTCGAAGCCCGCCTGCGCGGGAGGGAGGCTGACCAGGAGAGCGAAATCAAGACGAGGACAGAGATTGCTCCGTGGGAGATGGAGATGGGCGAGAAAGAATTCGAAATAGTGATAGTGAACGACGATATAGACAAGGCTGCCGGCGAACTGGCGATGATACTGGGAAGGTGAAGGCCTGATATGGAAGAAAAAATGACGATGGTCAACCCAAAGATCGAGGACTTGCTCAAACACTCCGAGAACAAGTTCACGCTGGTCATCGAATCCGCCAAACGTGCGAGACAGATCACCAACTTTCAGAAGCGTCTCGGCGAAGGGGTGGGCGGCGTCGCCCCAATGAGGCTCGAGGACATATCCAAGAAACCGCTTACCGTCGCGATGGAGGAGATAGCTGACGGCAAGATAGAGTACGACAGGCCGGACCCGGACGAGGAAGAGCCCGAGGAGTAGGCCCATGGCTGATCCCTCCCAGAAGACCGTCGTGCTCGGGGTCACCGGGGGAATCGCGGTCTACAAGGTAGCCGAGCTTGCACGACTGCTCGTGAAGAACGGGTTGAACGTCAAGGTGGTGATGACGGAAGCCGGCCAGCAGTTCGTATCGCCGCTCACGTTCAGGACTCTCACGGGCAATCCGGTCGCGACTTCGATGTGGGCGGACCCATCGTCTCCGTTCCCTCACATATCCCTGCGCGACGAGGCCGACCTCGTAGTGGTCGCGCCTGCGACCGCTAACATCATCGCGAAGATGGCAGGAGGCGTGGCGGACGACCTGCTCTCTACGACACTTCTCGCCGTTAAGAGCCCTGTGCTCGTTGCACCCGCAATGAACACTCGCATGTACCTGCATCCCGCGACTCGGGACAACATGAGGACGCTCAGGCAGCGGGGTGTCGTGTTCGTTGAGCCGGGCGATGGATCGCTTGCCTGTGGGGATGATGGCCTGGGCCGCATGGCCGAGCCGAGCCAGATATTCGAAGCCGTGACCCGCGAACTGGAGCGCTCCCGGGCGCTCGAGGGGCGCACCGTGGTCATCACCGCCGGTCCAACGCGCGAGCATTTGGACCCTGTGCGTTTTATCTCAAACCCCTCCACGGGAAAGATGGGACACACCCTCGCGGATCGTGCGGCGAAACGCGCCGCTGACGTAGTGCTCATCTCCGGTCCGACCGAGCTCGACTGCCCGGCGGGTGTGACGCTCGTAAGGGTGGTGTCAGCGGACGACATGTCGAAAGCAGTCAAGGAGAATCTTCCCGGAGCCGACGTGCTTGTCATGGCGGCGGCCGTGGCGGATTTCAAGCCGGCGGCGGTATCGCCGACAAAGATAAAGAAGACGGACGGCATCCCGGAGATCGATTTCGTTCCGGCCGAGGACATTCTGAAGTCCGTGTCGAAATCCCGGGGGAACTGCCTGTTGGTGGGTTTCGCAGCCGAGACCGATAACGTGATTTTGAACGCCAAAGCGAAGCTCGTCGCAAAGAAGCTGGACTTGATCGTGGCCAACCAGGTCGATTCTCCGGGAACGGGGTTTGGTACGGATACCGACCTGGCCGCGGTAATCGCGAGCGAGTCCGATGATGTCAGACTAAGCATGATTTCGAAGGTCGAACTGGCCGACTGGATCCTCGACAGGATCTCAGATCTCTTGAGCGTGAGTCGATGACTGGCTTGGCGTACATGGTGCCCCTATACGCTCACTGAATAAAGTTGGCGCACGGATATGACGACTATTAATATGGCTGGGGTCGGGCTCGAAGGTAGGTTACATGAAAAAGCAGATATCGGGCGTTGTGAACAACATCTCGACGAATCCGTTCCAGACTTTTTCGCGTAAGCGAAGCAGTAATTCCACGCTGCTCACGTTTGACATAAGCTTTGACCTGTGCGACGAGGAAGGCCAGGTGAACCACGTCTGGTTCCAGAGGTCGTTCAGGTTCCCCCCGCCCCTGGTCGATGGAGACCACATCGAAGTACAGGGCCGCAAAGGCCAATTCCTTGGTCTGATTGGCAGAAAGAAGTTTTACGCGGTCAAGATTATCGACAAGACTCGCGAAAAAGAGTACACTCCGTGGCGCAACAAAGATTTGAAGGACAATGCGCGCGGAGCGGCAAACTCCAGTGCCGCGAGACAGACGTCCGCATAATCACCCTTCCTCCCGCTTGTTACACGTCGGAGTGGCGGAATTGGTAGACGCGCAAGGTTGAGGGCCTTGTGGGGCGATGCCCTGTGGGGGTTCGAGTCCCCCCTCCGACACCAAAGTGTCCCGTAGCGTACGCAATGTCAAACTCTGCCCTATCTAATCCGGAGTTCATTTGAAGACATACCCTTTGATTGTACAGTCGCCAACCCGATCGCTTCGTTGTCAAGAATGCACGCCCGGGGTCGGCTACTTCATTCAGCACGGCATCGAGAAGCTCGATGGCTTGAGGATGCGGGGAGTAACTCAGTCGTCGATTGGGCCAAGAGCCAACCGCTCAATTTTGTCCTTCATGGCTTTGACCACTTCGGGGGAGTGCCCCTGCCAATCCGTGCACTCGCCTGTGACCCTCAGCGGATGCCGGGAGCGGTATGACTTCGTCGGATTACCCGGATATTTTGCGTCCGTCAGATTGGGGTCGTCCATGATTGGGCCGGTCGGTTCCACCATGTAGATTCTGCCGGGTCCTTCGCCGAGGGCCAGCTCCGCCCCCCAGGCGGCTGCATCCATGGTGCCGGTCAGGTAGACGTAGGTTGTTATCCTATCCCGTTTCCCAAAGTTAGGGGGACGGCCGGGCTCGATTAGGTCTCCTGGCTTCAGGTCGGCCTTCGTGCCATGGTAGAACCGCTGCGAACTCAGGTCGTCGATGGCTGCCATCGGCTCGCTCCT
>Ga0182021_10000244_pt1 | contig 54893 bp, 50 predicted proteins | sample 612E3MmetaG_FD_120493 | JGI IMG/M metagenome (GOLD analysis project Ga0182021, IMG submission 120493) | Permafrost microbial communities from Stordalen Mire, Sweden - 612E3M metaG (Illumina Assembly) | ecosystem: Environmental > Terrestrial > Soil > Wetlands > Permafrost | place: Sweden...
CCGTATTCGGCGGGATGTAGTTGAACTATCCCCGCAGGGGGTAGTCGAATTAGCGCAACGCGGAGCTCAGGCTTCGCCGTTCCGCGCTTTGTCGCGCCTAAATTCAAAAATCGTACGCGCACGATACACCTTAATGTAAGTATTCGGTAAGTCCCGCTGAACCGTAGAGGTGAAGCGGGGACAAATCGCTCCAGCAGAATACGCAAAATGTAAGCAGGTAAATGCGCCGCCTGTATCATTCAAAGGAACGCGCACTTACCTGCCACCTACACTTTGCGTATTCCGCTGAGCTCCGCGTTAGATGTAAAATATAAATAAAACGGGGCGCAAAAAATGGAAAATGTAAAAAAGGTCATAATCGCATTGTTTGGGTATATATACTTCCTGCAAGGAATGTGCATAATTATCATGCATACCGCTATCTGGACGGTCAGACCGGATTTTCAATATGCATTGAGCACAGGTACGGGCATAGCATTATTGTGCACGGCAATCGGGCTGTTCAGGTTAAAAGAATTGGCGAGGAAAATCACGATTATTTTAAATATTTTCTTCCTGATTAACACGTGGCTATCCATTTTTTCGATGTATAAGATAGTGTCAACGGGAAATGGCTGGCTATGGGCTATATGGCATAATATTTGTTTTATTTTGCCGATTTATTTTTTCACTCGACCCGGGATAAAAGAACAATTCAGAATAAATCCCGCATCAACGCAATTCCCTGGCCCCGCTCCCGCGGCTGATCCTTTAGACACAAATGAAGGCCAAAAACCAATTTCAGCATGGTTATCTTTAGTATTCCTTATATTACCGTTTGCAGTGGTTATACCTTATTGGTTATTGTCCCCTTCCCCGAAGATCAATTTTTTCAGTGTGCTATTCATTATTTTCATTTTTACATCATCCATAATCGCCGCTATATCTTTCATAATGATAGCGTTTATCCGCAAAGAAAAGCCGCTACGATTCTTTCGATTGGTACTATGGGCAAATATCATTGTTATCGGCTCAATAGTCGCCAACCTATACCTTGCAGGCCAAAAAACAAAAGAAATAGAAGAGCGAGTAACCCGTGAGGTGGAAAACCGTGATCCAGTTATAATCGCTTTCCGCAAACAGAAAATCGTCCCTCTCATGGTTACCTATTTCGACCTTGCGTGCTTTGAAGCTGAAGATAAATACCCTCTTGATAATCAGGCGATAGAAAGAAAGAAAAAACTCGCGTTAAATGCCATTATAAACCATATCGACCGTAACGATTATACCGAATATATATTTAGTCGCAGCCACCCGGAAAGTATTTTTTATATCAAAACAACTTATAATGGATATAGAAAATTAAAACATAATCTCTATGTAAAATTTATAAACCTAGTTAACGAATAAGCCGGACCAGGAACTTAAAATTAAACAAAAAGAAATCCAGGGTTTATCACCAAAAAAACTACGGGGTCAAACACTGAAAGCTGAAAAGAAAATAAAACATCTAACAAACTAATCCAGCGAGATCTCGCCAAGGGCGGACCGCTGATTTTTGTGTTATAATAAAAAGAATAGAGAAAAATTATGAAAAACATTTTTTGGGCTGTAATTCTCATCGGTGTTTTCTTTGTAACATCTCCCGTCATGGCGAATCAGGACGTTTATAACAGTTTACAATCTACTTTAATTTTAGTGGGTGAATATACCGGTAATAAAAATTACGATACCGATGCTCATGCTTGGCGTCTTGATTACAAAGTGATAACCATTCTGCAGAATAGCAACAATTCGAACCCAATCTATTTTATAACACATTTCTTCAGTATGGATTGTAAACCAGGTCGCATTATTACGGTAAGAGGAATAGTGGATTGGAATAAGGAGAACGCGGAAAAAACCGAGATAAACAGCCGCTGGATTCTGTTTTTGGAAAATAAATACAATATTAAATACAATAAATACGCCGATTATCCTGGATCGTATCACAGTTTAAGAATCCCCGCAAGTCAGAATAACATGGATAAAATAAAAAAAGAAATGGAGATTAAAAAAAATCTATATTCCAAATCCTGCGATCAGCTGTCAAAACTCTGGAAAGACAATTATAAAAAATTAGACAAAAGCTGTTCAAACGACAGCGATTGCATGAAAAGACCGTCTGCTGATTGCGGAAGAGACTGCATCAACAATATAAACGCAAACAATGCCGCGATCGAGGAAATGTGTTGGAAACTAGATGGTGCTCGTATAGACAAAGGCTGCATCCCCCAGGGTGAGTGTTCCCCTTATATAACTGAATGTAAATGCGTAGACAAACAATGTTCCGCGATAGAGAAAAAGCCTTAGACGTAAGCGAGCTAAACGAAAGACGGTTATAACAACGCGCTGCAGGCGACAAAACCTGCGGTTTTGCGCCTGAGCTTGGATGTTATGGTTAAAAATATTAGGAGGAATTTATATATGGCTAGTTTGGAAAAATCGGGATTAGAAATTGTCGCCAAATTAATGTCAATATCTGCTAGGACCGCTCCAAAGTCCGGCGGTATTGACCATGTACATATAATGGTTGCGTCTTCCAGTAAACAAAAATCTATCGCTGGCATGATGAAAAAAGTTGCAGAACAAATTTGTCAAAAATTACCAAATAGCAAGCTTGGAAATGCAATAAAAGAAGATTGGGAAAGTGATGCCAGTAGTATCATAGAATCCGGCCTTCTGGTGCTAATAGGAGTTGAAGGTAGAAAAGCAATAGGTCTGAATTGTGGAGGATGTGGATTTTCTACCTGTTCAGAAATGTTAAAACATCGTCGAATTTCCTTAACAGAACATAGTCTTATTGGTCCTTATTGTATTTTTAAAGTAATGGATTTAAGTATTGCGTCAGCATCAGCAGTTAAAACTGCAATGGAACACAATGTTGATAACCGTATGATGTATAAAGCAGGAGTTGCGGCTTTAAAATTAGGTATTTTAAATCCATGTGATTTAATAATGGGCATACCGCTATCAGCGACAGGAAAAAATATTTATTTTGATAGAACAGATAAACTTGATGCATGGAAGGTAATCAAATCGAATAAAAATAATAAAGAACCATAACAATTTCATCCAGCGGATTTTGCCTGCGGCAAAACCGCTGATTATTGTGTTATGCAAATATTAATAATTATACTGATAATTGTCGGGCTAATTGCAATTGGCAATATTTATAGTTTCATAAAATATTTAAATGCCGCAACGGAGCATGAAAAACAGGAAAACTATAAAGAAGCTTGTTTTTCATATTCTCAGCTTTTATTGCACTCTTTGTTCTCGAAAATCCACGGAACATATTACAAAATGAAAATTCAATCGTTGTGGAATACCAATGGTCCTTTTGATTATGAATATAAATACAACAATATCATACAAAACAGAGAAGATACCGGTGACAACGAAATAGAATTAAGAGATACCATACAATACATTGGTAAAATTGTTGACGAAAATAAAAATGCATAACAACTCCTTTCAGCGTACGTCAGGGCTGCGCCCTGCCACCGCTGAAGCCGATGTTATAGGAGGGAAAAATGCGGAAATTATTTTTAGCGATTATCTTTTCTTTATTTTGGCCGGGAGCAACTGGTCCTTATATTCTTTATGCGCAGTCAACAGAGCTTTCCCAGGATAAAAACGGAAATCTTGAACTTCACGTGGTAACAGATGAAAACGTTGATATCAAGGTGTTTATTGATGATAAGCTTGCGGTGGACGAACAGTTTCACAAACAGCGAGAAAAATATTCTATAGGAATTGCTCCACATAAGGTATTTTGTTTTAATCTTCAACCGGGCAAACATACGCTGTGGGCTGAGGCCAACCCGGGAAAACAGAGTTTTGCGGGTGAGTTTGAAATAAGGGATAAAGGAGTTGTGATAACACAAAGCTTCGGCCTATTCAATGTTGGCGCCGAGACCGTATTCGACGACTTAATAAAGAACGGCTATATTGACGTTAATGGTATAATCCGGGAAAAGTTTAAACAGATTGCAGAGTACTCCCAAATGAAGTTAAGCCAAGACTATCGCGACTGGGAAAAACAAAAGATTTATAACATTTTGCGACAGAGCGATAAACGATGGCTTTCGCTTAGTTACGTTGATCCTCAACGGATAAAGCAAAAGGAACAATTTACTTTGGAAGCGTACGATTGGCAGATTATGTATCAATGATTGCCTTCGCCGGATAACTCGACTGTGATTTTATTAAAAAATAAAGAAGAACACCCAAGAAAACAAAATTTGGGAAAAAAACCCTATAACAAATCAATCAACCGGACTTTTTCGCGGCTTTTTAAAGCCGCTCAAAAGCCGGTTATTTCTATGTTGCGCGAAATCCAAATAATATAGAATCAGTATTTATTAATGAGACTTCGTCGAACGAACGTGCGAAGTGCATTCAGTGAGGCGGTAGTGAAACTTATCCTGCCGTATTCGGCGGGATGTAGTTGAACTATCCCCGCAGGGGGTAGTCGAATTAGCGCAACGCGGAGCTCAGGCTTCGCCGTTCCGCGCTTTGTCGCGCCTAAATTAAAAAATCGTACGCGCACGCGAAGCACCTTAATGTAAGCATGCAGCGAGTCCCGCCGTAGGCGGGGACAAATCGCTTCCGCCAAAAACAAGATACGGCGGACAGGCCATCGGAAATCGCGTATAAGTACGCGGATAAACCTGCCACCTATATCATTTAATAGTAAGCAGGCTTATCCGCTACCTTGATAGCGCAATGGAGTTTATCCTGAGCGAAGTCGAAGGGCTGAGCTCCGCGGTAGAACTATATGAAAAATAAAGTCGTAAATTTTACCGCAAAAACACAGCAAATATGTTATAATTTAGCCAAGAACATAGGAGGAATAAAAATGAGCCCAATAAAATTAGAAGCAAAAAAATTGATCAGCCGTTTACCGGACAGCGCGACATGGGACGACATACTTTACGAATTCCATGTTAAAAGGAAAATCGATATTGCCCTCGATGCTGTAAAGAGTGGCAAAATTATTTCTCACGAACAAGCTAAAAAGCGCCTGTTATCAAAATGACAATACTCTGGTCAGAGCCATCCATTTCGGATTTAAAAAATATTAAAGACTATATCGCCAAAGACTCCCCTTATTATGCCGCCATCTTTATTGAAAAAATAATTACCGCCGTCGAAAAACTTGCCACCCTTCCACTCGTCGGACGCATCGTTACTGAATGTAACGACAAACACATAAGAGAAGTAATATATCAACACTACCGAATAATTTACAAAATTAATCATAAAGCCCTCATCATCTTAACCGTGGTGCATGGCGGCCGTGATTTGTCCGGCTGGGCTAAAAAATAATCAAATTGCTAACCGATCAATCCAGCGAGATCTCGCCAAAGGCGGACTGCTGATTTATGCGTTGCGCGAAATATAATTACTAAAGGTGATCATGTAATGGAGAAATCTCGGCTTCTACTAAAAGAAGTATTTTCTATCCGCGAAGCGGGCGGCATTTATTTTTTACGGAGTAAAAAATAAATGAATTTTGCTCAGTTCCAAAAACCCCAGCGCTATATCGGCAATGAGTGGAATGTCGTCAAAAAAGATCATGCCGGTAGGATAAAAATATGCCTGTCTTACCCTGATACCTACGAAATCGGGATGAGCAATCTAGGTTTACGCATCATCTATTCCCTGCTTAACGATTTCGACGATGTTGTTTGCGAGCGGGTTTTCCTGCCCGACGATGATTTTGCCGCGTTTTTCCGAAATTCCCAAGCCCCGCTTTTTTCCCTGGAGACAAAAACTGCGTTAAAAGATTTCGAGGTTATCGGTTTTAATCTAAGCTGCGAACTTAATCTCACTAATTTTTTAGATATTCTTTCTTTGGGAGGCATTCCGCTATTGGCCGCCGAGCGCGAGAAAGTGATTATTGTGGGGGGAGGCATTGCCAATCCTGAACCGGTAGCGGATTTTGTCGATGTGTTTTTTATGGGAGAGTTTGAAGATTCTGCCGCCGCTTTTGTCGAGGTTTTGCGCAAAGTCAAAGATAAAGAGGAACGCCTTAAGGCGCTGGCGCAAATCGACGGGTTCTATGTCCCGAAATTTTACGCTGCCGGTTTTAACGGCGCTAAATATTCTTTTGAAAAAAAATACGCTGCTGCGAATTTTCCCATCCGCCGCATGTTTGTAAAAGATTTCAATAACGCGCCTCATCCGGATAAATGGCTTGTTCCTTATGGGCAGATTGTCCATGACCGCGTCCAGGTCGAGATCGCCCGCGGATGCCCCAACGCCTGCGTTTTTTGCCAGGCACGCGCGGTTTACCGCCCTTATCGCGAGCGGAGCATCCCGGCGATCATGGATATTTTAAGAAAAAGTTACGAGAATAGCGGTTATGAGGAATTTACCCTGCTGGCGCTCTCCGTATCGAATTATTCCCATATTGAGGAACTGATCGATGAAAGCATCGATTATTTTAAAGATAAGAAGGTAGGACTATCGCTGCCATCTTTACGCGTGGATGATATTCTGGGCCGCCTGCATTCCAAGCTTTCAAGCATAAAAAATAGTTCCTTAACGGTTGCGGTAGAGGCGGCCAGGGATTGTCTGCGCGATAAATTAAATAAGAAAATAGATTTAGCGAAGCTTTTTGAGGCAGGGCAAATCCTGCGCGCGTTAAAAATAAGAAAGGCCAAGCTTTATTTCATGTTCGGATTTTCCGATGAAACCGATGAAGATTTAGCCGCGATCGGTAAGTTTTTGCACGAATTGAGCTATAAGACGCGGTTGAATTTAAACGTGAGTATTAATGTGTTTGTGCCTAAGCCTTTTTCCCTGTGGGAGGGTGAAAAAATGGATAGTGAGGAAACCCTGCTCAATAAACGGCAAATTATCCTTAACCACGCTCCGGCGGTAAGATATATCGATATTTCGATATCGTCGATAAAGAAAAGTATTTTTGAAGGTATCGTGAGCCGTGCCGATCGAAGTTTTTCCCGTGTTTTGCTTAACGCCTACAGGAAAGGAGCGCGCCGCGATTCCAGTTCCGAGCGCTTTAACTGGGATATCTGGGAAGCGGCGATGAAGGAGGAAGGATTCGACTGGCATTTTTGTTTAGAGGCGAAAACGGAGAATCATCCGTGGAATATTATTGAATAAAATATTGTAGGGGCAGGGTCACCCTGCCCGGATAAACAATCGATAATTTTCGCCAAATAAAATAATCGGGCGGGGAAACCCAGCCCCTACAATCTTTTCGTGGTTAACCTGATAAATTTTACATGGACATTCAGAAATACCCCATCAAAGTTACCTTGCATAAACGCGGCGAGATGATTTATTTCTCCCAGCTCGATATGGTGCGTATTTTAGAACGCGCTTTGCGCCGGGCCGGCCTTCCGATATATTTCACCCAGGGGTTTAACCCCCATGTTAAATTAAGTTTTTTAAACGGGCTCAAGCTCGGCGTGGATGGCAGCTTGGAGGTTGTTTTGTATTTTACGCAAAAAATCGAACCGGATTCTGTGCGGCAAAAACTTATTCCGCAGTTACCGGAAGGTTTGGATATTATCGGCTGTGAGGTAAAAAATTAGTCATCGGGCAGTTTGTCTTATAAGTTAAAAAACCCGCTTTTTGAAAGCGGGTTTTTTAACTTATCCACCGATGACTATGTAAAAAATTATCGTACGATATATCTTGTTCTTATGCTTTGTGCTTTGAAAAATTCCTTGGTAAATTTAGCCGCTAATCTATAGTCGTAAGGTTTGCAGGAAAACACATTGAGGTACGCTTTTAACCAGTATTCGCTGAAATGGCCGGTAATCGAGCTGGTTTCAATGAATTGTAAGAGCGAATACCCTTTTGTTTGAGGTTTTTCCAACCCGAAATAGGGCAGTTGAACTCCCTTATATTTTTTCATATCAATAAGCTTGCATAGTCTATCGACATATTCGGCAAGTTTTTTCTTGGAACTCATAACTGCGATGTCACAATCCGAAAGATCCATGATCAGTTCAAAACCAAAAGTCCTTTCTTTACCCATTACCTTTGCCCTCCAAAGTGTTTAGTGATTATTAGTCGGTATATTAACTTTTTGTTTCTTGAGGCCTGCGTGATTTATTATAGTTAGGAAAGTATTTTCTACCCTTAGAGGCGCAAATACTTTTCTGGACCATATAAAGAATCACTTTCTTATAACATATTTTTTTATTCTTTGCAATATATTTTTTTGCTAGTTCTTTTAACGATTGCGCAAAGCGTACTCCGCGTGGGCAGTAGTGAAATTTAGACGTTTAGCGCGATTTACCCCGTTAGAGAAAGCCGCCGTCGGCGCAGACCGTTAGAGAGCGAAGTTCTCTAACGGGGTTTACTTTTTTTTGCGCGTGGCGCGGGAAACTTTTTTTCTTGTATTTGCGTCGGCAGTCCTATTTCGCCTAATAATCCCAGGAACGGTACCGGGTCTAATTCTTCTACGTTGACCATTGTTTTGGGATCCCAAATGCCTTTGGCGATAAGCATTGCCGCGGCTACCGGCGGTACGCCGGCGGTATAGGATATCGCCTGTGATTCAACTTCCCCATAGCATTCCGCGTGATCGCAGATATTGTAAATAAAAATCTCTTTTTTCCTGCCGTTTTTTACGCCCTGGACAAGAGTGCCGATACAGGTTTTTCCCGTATAATTGGGCGCAAGTGAAGACGGGTCAGGCAACAGGGATTTTAAAACTTTTAGCGGTACGACTTCTATCCCTTCAGCGGTTTTGATCGGCTTTTCCGAAGTTAAACCCAGATTAGTCAATACGGTAAATACATTTATATAGTGGTCGCTAAATCCCATCCAGAAGCGGATGGAGTTGGCGTTGATATTTCTTGCCAGGGAGTGCAGCTCGTCGTGGCCGTTCAGGTAAATGGGCATTTTACCGACTACCGGAAAATCATATATTTTTTTGATTGAATGGACTTTTTCGGCTACCCATTTTCGGTCAGCCCACGTCCAGACTTTTTTGAATTCCCGGAAATTTATTTCCGGGTCGAAATTGGTGGCAAAATATTTTCCGTGGTTTCCGGCGTTGACGTCCATGATGTCGATTGTATCAATCGTATCGAGGTATTTTTTAGCCGCCAAAGCGCAATAGGCGTTTACTACTCCCGGGTCAAAGCCGGCGCCTAGTATCGCGGTAATGCCCTTTTCTCTGCAGCGGTCTTTGCGTTTCCACTCGTAGTTGGCGTACCACGGCGGGTCTTCGCATACTTTATTCGGTTCTTCATGGATGGCCGTATCGATGTAGGCGGCGCCTGTCTGGAGACAAGCCTCGAGAACCGACATATTTATATAAGCCTGGCCTAAATTGATTACAATCTTGGAGTTGGTTTTATGTATTAAGCTGACGGTGGCGGGGACATCCAGGGCGTTAACCTGTCGGGAGTATATTCTTTTTGTTTTAATTTTTATGCTGTTTTTTCGTTTAACACTGTCAATGATCGCTTCGCATTTACTCGGCGTTCGGGAAGCGATGCAGATATCTCCTAATACGTCATTGTTTTGCGCGCATTTATGCGCGGCGACATGGGCAACCCCCCCGGCGCCGATGATCAGTATGTTATTTTTCATAGTTATTTTTCCTCCTCAATTTTTCCCGATATATCGGGAAAAATTGACCCTGAGGCCAAAAAGGCCGAAGAGCCTTAAGATAAATTACTTACGAAATCTTTATACCCAAAACGCCGCGCTACTTCTATTTCTCCATTAAGCCTTTTCACGACAATCGAGGGCATCGCCAGTCCGTTAAACCAATTTTTTTTGACCATGGTGTAGCCGGCGGCGTCAGAAATTTTAATTATGCTGCCTATTTTCAACCGTGATTTGAAGCGGTAAGTCCCGAAAATATCTCCCGCCAGGCAGGAGCGGCCGGCAATCATGTATTTAAACCGCCCCCGGCCGGAATTTTCGATTTTTGCGTTTAATCGATAAATCAATAAATCAAGCATATGCGCTTCCGTTGAGGCGTCAATGACGGCGATATCTATTTCGTTATGGACAATATCTACGACTTGGGTTATCAGTTCAGTAGTGCCGGTTACCGCGGATTCGCCCGGTTCCAGGTACACTTGAACTTTAAAACGTTCGCTGAATTCTTTCAACCGTTTAGCGAATTTTTCTACCGGATAACCGTCGCGGGTAAAGAAAATTCCGCCTCCCAGGCTCACCCATTTCAGTTTTTTCAATAAATCCGAGTATCCTCGGCTGATGGAATCGAGGTTCAGGGAAAAGTTTGAAAAATCATCATTCTCGCAGTTAAAATGAAACATTGCCCCGTTAAGAAGGGGGGATATTTTTAGAAGAATTTTTTTATCACGGACGCCTAACCGGGAATATTGCCGCGCCGGATCGGCCAAGTCAAAGTGAGAATAGCTTACCCCGGGGTTTACCCGCAATCCGATTTCTAATCTGCGCACATCGTTGTAAAATAACTTTAATTGCGATATCGAATTAAAAATAACCTTATCGGCGATTTTTTTAATCGTGTCGATGTCGGTTTTATTGAATCCTACGCTGTAAGCGTGTACTTCTTTGCCGAATTTTTCATGGCCGAGGCGGGCTTCATAAGGAGAGCTTGAAGTTGTGCCGTCCAGGTATTGTTTCATCAGGCCGAAAGAACACCATGTAGAAAAACACTTTAGCGCCAGCACTACCTTCGCGCCGGAAATATTCTTGACGTATCCGATGATTTTTAAATTTCTTAATAATTTGCGTTCATCAATCAGGTAATAGGGCGTTTCGGGAAGTGTGTTTTGCATTTTTTAAATAAACGTTCCGGCTGTTTTTGCCATCCTGTTTCAGGCAAAAAAATTTTTACATTGTATACTTTTCACACAATACATCTACAAAAATTATCTTAACAACATTTGATTGCACTTGCAAGAAATTTTTTAATGAGCGCATTATTTTTTCTAGTGTACTCACGACGAAAAAATAATAGCGCGAATTATCCAAAACCGTAGGCGCGCTTAGAGCGCGACTTCAGGTTTTGGGTAATGAGGCTTCGCCGAAATCAAGCGCGAAGCGCGCAGGTTGAGGCGGTAGCCGAACTTCCCGCCTGCGCTTCACTCGGCGGGATCACGCTTCCTTGATATAACCATATTAGGAAGGCGGTGAACCTCGAGCGAGGAGCGAAGCGACGAGTCGAGGGATAATGAGCCTTAATTTTTTTCCGCCTATGGCGGGAAAAAAATCCAGGTCTTATTAATAAATATTTGACAAAAAATAAAATATGCTTACAATATAGTTTTCTATATTCGAATATTGAGGAATAAGGAAATATATGGAAGAATTAGCTTATAAAATAAAAGCGGATTTTCTGGGAGCGTTGGCCCATCCGTTACGCCTCCAGGTAATCGAGTTTTTAAAAGGCGGCGAGAAAAACGTCGGAGCGATAATTAAGACACTGGGAATCCCCCAATCCAGTCTTTCCCGCCACCTGACTATCTTGAGGGAAACCGGCATATTGAAATCGCGGCAGCAGGGAACGACGATCTATTACGCTATCGACGACCGGGATATATTCAGCGTTCTGCGGCCGATTGCGGAAATGCTGCGGAAGAAACTTAAAAAAACCGAAGCGGTTTTGAATAGTTTAGGCAAAGAGGAATGAATACCCGCCGATGCGTCGTGGCGGATTATCTAAAGGAGGAAGGGAAATGCCGCAGGCAATAATGTTAACCCCCGGCGATATTATCGAATATACCGAAGGCCATAAAGCGCGAATTACCAAGATAAGAATAATTTCCAGCGGAGAGTTCGTGACGCAATGTAAACATGACGGAAACGGCGACGATGTTATCCTGACCCTGGATGATGGCCAGGGCATTATCAATTTCTGGCTTAAAGACCGGGTTGTGCATAAAATGGCGGAAGCTAAACGATGATCCTGGGGCTGTTGCGGTGTGCGCGGTTATATTTTACTTGTTTTTAAAGCGCTAAAGCTATGGAACATTTTGATTTGGGGATTGCCTGGAATTGGGAACCGGACAATGAGTTTGTTGAAGGTTTACACAATGAAGCGCTGGGAAGGGGATTAAAGCCTTATTTGCTTCATGCTTATAATTTCTACAGTTCTTTGAAAGATATTGCCGAAAGCAATATCTATTTTCGTTTTTTCCTGAACCGGACCAATGAAAATGACAGCGCTTTTAACGGCCTATCGAATTTTTTAATGAGAAAAAATATCGCGGTTATTAACCGTCCCGATATCGCAAGAAGGTCGGAAGATAAATTTCTAATGCATGCCGAATTCAAGAAAAATAACATACCGGTGCCGGAAACTTTTTTTCTAATGCCCGGCGACGACAACTGTGTTCTCGAGGCAAAAATAAAAAATTTATCTAAGCCGTTTGTGCTGAAACCCGCTGCCGGTTCTTGCGGGGATGGGGTGGTTTTGGGCGCTAAATCGGTGGAAGATATTTTGCAATTACGCCGGACTCACGGCGATATTCCCTATCTAGCCCAGGAAAGGATTTTCCCGGAGGATTTAAAAAACAAACCGGCCTGGTTTCGGGTTTTTTGCTGCCATGGAAAAATCACACCTTGCTGGTGGCACCCCGAAACGCATGCCTATCGCGTCCTGGAACGTAACGAAATGGATAGATTTGAATTATCGCGCTTATTCCGTATAGCGGAACAAATTATCTCAGTTTGTAAGTTGGATTTTTTTACTACCGAGATAGCGGTCGACGGCAAAGGTGATTTTTTCGTGATCGATTATGCTAATGACCAGCCCGATATGCGCAAGCAATCTAAATTTAAGGACGGGGTGCCGGATAGAATAGTCGATGGGGTCATCGCTGATATCGTTTCGTTTGTAAAAATGGCGGAAAATAATCAATAACGTTTGCGCCAGTTTCGCGGGCGCAGGGCGATATGGGAAATGTATTTGGCCCCCGGCTCCACGAGCCGCTGGCTCGGAGAGTGAAATACATTTTTTGTCCTAAGAGCCGGCCGATTTAAATTGAATCGGCAAATTCAATTTTAGAAAGGCTGCGCTTGAAATCAGGATAAAGGCATAATGGTTAAAAGGAGGAGGTTGGTATGGTTAAGGCGGCACGATTGATGGCTTTCAGTCTGGCGGCAACGTTAATTATGGGGGCGGGGGTTCTGCTTTACGCCCAAGAAAAAAACGAACCGAAAATTACTTTCCTGACCGGTGAAGTAGTATCGGTGGATTCAGATGCGTCAACAGTGGTGATAAAACAGCTTATCGACGTGGCGGCAAATACATATAAAGATGCCGATATAGCGGTTTTACCGGAAACCAAAATTATCAGAGGCGATGCCGCGTTGACGCTTTCGGAGCTTAACGCCGGTGACAAAGTTGAGGTAGAATCGAAAATCGACGCTTCAGGAAAATCAAAGGTAACGGCTATTACCGTTGAGCCTAAAGAAGCAGCAAAGGAAGCAGTGACGGAAGCAGCAAGCGAAGCGGTACCGGCCGGTAACGATACATCTGACAGATAATAAATAGCGGCGGCGTAAGTAATTTCGCCGCCGCTATTTTCTAATATTTGTTTTTTGTTTCGAAAAAAATCAGGGAATGCATCGGTTAAGAATTATCGGCGTATCTTGACAAAAGATACTGCTGCGTATAAAATATTAATTACTAAGACTTGAGTTTTTCAAGCCGTAGGCGCAGAAAAACGATTAGTCGCAGTTATACCCCGCGGCTTGCCGCAGGGAGGTTCATTAGTTTTTATATTTTTTTAAGTTCACTAATATCCTATTAACTTATTCAAATCTATAGTGAGGTGGAGAATGGCAAAGAAAATATTTCTAGCTGTCGCGGTGGTTTTATTTCTTGCTGGTTGCGGTACCGGCAAAAAGATAAACGTTTTGGAGACAAAAGTCGATTCCCTGGAAGGTAAGATTAATTCCGTGGAAGGGCGTCAGAGTTCTATCGAGACACAGGCGGGGGATTCGCGGGAATCTATCGGTTATGTAAAAGGAAAAGTCGATGGTATGCCCAAGGGCCCTTCGACGGTAGTCGTTACCGGCTCCCAGGGCAATAACGGCGGTTTTTCCGGTAAAAAACGGTTGACTAACAAGGAAATCCAAACTACGTTGAAAGACGCCGGTTATTATTCCGGGAATATCGATGGAAAACTCGGTAAAAATACTAAAAAGGCGATAAAGGAGTTCCAGAAAGCAAATGGTTTGAAAGTCGACGGCGTAGCCGGCGACGCGACAATGAGCATGCTGTCGCAATACCTTAAATGAATTTATCCTACGGCAAGCCGCAGGATAAATTCATCGGCAAATCCGCCGAGGCGGATTTGGAAAAACTCAAGAAACTTCGGTCTCACCGAAGGTGAGGCCTCACAACTACCATAAAAAATAAGGATTATGCCTTATTGATAGGGTAAGTAATCTTCGAAAGGCTGCGTATCTTAATCTTGCCTTTGATGATGCCGATTGCCGCATAAAAATTTTCATAATCGTTTTCCTGCAAGAAAAAATTTATCTCGTAATTATTATTTTGGGGGTTGACTTTTATCTCCGAAATGGACCGATGTTATTTTTTTTACGGAGTAAAAAATAAAATGGGATATTTTAATGCGTCGATGTCTTTTTCTTTTGACTATCTCTCTCTGTTTTTTCTTGCCGTTATCGCCGTCGTATCTGTTCCCAGCGCGGTATATTCTGTAGGCTACCTGAAGGGAGAATATCCGCGGGCAAAAATTATTTTTGCCTGGTTTTTGCTCGTTATGTTTATCCTGGCGATGGTTTTGGTAGTTACGGTCAGCAACGCATTCGTTTTTCTTATCGTCTGGGAAACGATGTCGCTGGTTTCCTATTTTCTTGTTACTTTCGATAACGAACAAGAAAAATCGTTACGCGCGGGGATAATTTACATTGTCATGACCCATGTCGGTACGGCATTGATCACGGCGGCGATTTTAACAATGTTTCAGTACAGCCATTCTTTTGATTTTGCGGCGCTTAAATCCGGTTGCCAAATTATGCCGGAAAATACTAAGAATTTCGTTTTTATTCTCCTTTTTTTCGGTTTTGGCGCCAAAGCCGGGGTAGTGCCTCTGCACATCTGGCTTCCTTACGCTCATCCCCAGGCGCCCAGTCACGTATCCGGCATCATGTCGGGGGTAATGATTAAAATCGCCATATATGGGATATTGCGTTTTGTCATATGCATCCTGGGAGTAACGGCGATGTGGTGGGGAAATATGATTTTAATCATCGCTTCAATTTCCTGCGTTGTAGGGGTTATGTATGCGCTTATGGAGCATGATATAAAAAAACTTTTAGCCTACCATAGCGTCGAAAATATCGGAATAATTTTGCTGGGTATCGGGGCGGGGATGGTGTTTTTAAAAATGGACCTTCCCGTCCTGGCGGTTTTTGCGTTTTGCGCCGGGCTCTATCATCTGATCAATCACGCGATCTTCAAGGGGCTGTTATTTTTATGCGCCGGCAGCGTGTACAAAGCGACCGGAACGCGCGACATCGAAAAACTGGGCGGCCTCATCAAAGTCATGCCGCGCACGGCGCTGTTTTTTTTAATCGGCTCCATCGCGATTTCCGGCCTGCCGCCCTTAAACGGCTTTGTCAGCGAATGGCTTACGCTTCAGGCTTTTTTTCTGGGGGCTTTAGCCGGTACTGCCGGCACGAAAATTTTTATGGGGTTGTGTGCCGCGGTTTTGGCGCTGACCGGCGGCCTTGCCGCCGCGTGTTTCGCGAAAGCCTTCGGGGTAACTTTCTTAGCGATGCCGCGCAGCGCGCGCGCGGCTAACGCGAAAGAAGTTTCACTGAGCATGAAATCGGCAATGTTTTTTCTGTCTTTGCTTACGGTCATCTTCGGCTTATTCCCGGCGGTAATAATGAAAATATTAGTCAAAGTTTCCGGCGAGATAACAGGGATCGATACCGCGGCCATGAGTTTTAGCCTGAATAATTTTTCCCTCGCGCCGCAACCCGCGAACCGCGCGTGTTTATCGAATCCTTTGCTGGCATTAATCCTTATTTTCTTTTGCGGTTTAGCGGCGGCCGTGTATTATCTATTGCCGGGGCGTAGGAATACCGTAAAAAACCGAACATGGGATTGCGGGTATTATAAGCTGGATAGCCGTAACGAATATACCGCTACGGCATTTTCCAAACCTTTCCGGGCGGCGTTCAGCTTTTTCTTTTTGCCTTATCGAAAAACCGAAAAAATACGGGAGTCTTTTTATCATGTAAAATATTTCAAATACGAAACGTTCACTACGCCTATTTTCAAACAATATATTTACGACCCGATCGTCAACGCGATATTTATGGCCGCCGGCTACATGCGCCGGATCCAGCGGGGGAGTATCCATCTATATATCGCGTATATTTTTATTACTCTATTGGGGCTTATCATTTTTTATCGAGGATAAAATAGCGAGGCATTATGAAAACGATTGTTGTTATCGGGCAAACGTTATTGGTAATCTTGCTTGCGCCGTTAATCGGCGGCTTCATCCGTAAGATTAAAAATAATTTACGGATGCGCAAGGGCGCGCCGGTTTTACAGCCTTACTATAATTTGAGTAAGCTTTTCATCAAGCAAGAGGTCGTATCGGATAATTCTTCCTGGATATTTAAAATCACACCATTTATCGTATTGGGGGCGGCAGTCACGGCATTATTACTGGTGCCATTTTTTCATACCGGTTTTTCCCTAAGTAATATCGGAGATTTTTTTGCGCTGATATTTATTTTATCGTTAGGCCGTTTTTTTCTCGCTCTCGCCGGCTTAGACACCGCCAGTTCGTTCGGCGGTATGGGATCTTCCCGGGAAATGTTTTTATCCAGCCTGGTGGAACCGACGGCAATCCTTGCCGTAATGGCGGTTTCTTTGAATGCCGGTTCGACCAATCTTGAAATGATCGCAAATGTTGGGGCGATACCGGTTTCTTCGTTATTAGCCGCCTTAGCGTTATTTTTAGTCACAATCGTCGAGACCGGCCGTATCCCCATCGATAATCAGGAAACCCATCTTGAACTTACCATGATTCATGAAGCGATGGTTTTAGAGTATTCCGGACGATCCCTGGCAATGATCGAATTGGCCGCGTATATAAAACAAGCAATATTTTTTTCCTTGATTGCCGGCATTATATTACCGTTCAGTATTGTTTATCCGTTTAGTTACGCGCAGGTTTTAGCCGGTTTCGCGCTATTCGGCGGAGAGATAGTTGCTATTGCCGTCATAACGGCGGTCACGGAAGTTTCGATTGCGAAAATGCGTTTATTCCGGGCGGTAGATTTTTTAGCGTTTTCTTTCGCCCTGGGGATTATGGCGGTCGTCGCCCAGTCAATACGGTTGTAAGGCATTTAGTATCGTGGTAGTTTTTACATTATCAGGAAATGGCTGCGTAGTTTTTTAATTCGTCTTTTCGGGAAGATGGGGTTAATATATTTTTCCGGGGGGTGAATTTATTTTTTGCGCAGTAAACCCCCTCGCTAACGCTTCAGGGGTTCACCGCCTCCCTGATAATTATATCAAGGAAGCGGGATCCCGCCGAGTGAAACGCAGGCGGGAAATTCGACTACCGCCTCGTCTGGCGACCCCGCCATCCCATAGATGGCGAGGTCTCGTCAATTCGTTTAACGAATTGACGGACTTCAGGCTTGATAATTCAACTAAGCCCTGGGTACCGGGCTAGTTTCATTACGGCGAAGTCTCATTAATAATTTATGCAAATCGATATATTTTTATTCGGCATGTTAATCGCTAATTTTTTGATGGTTGCGGCGAAAAGAATTTCCGCTTTAATCAACGGGTTTTGCCTGCAGGCATTGTTGCTTTTTTTAGCTACCTTGATTCTGGCCATCCGTTCAAAAAATATTGAGTTGTATATTGTGGCTTTTTTGCTGTTTCTTTTAAAAGTAGTTTTAGTCCCTTATTTTTTACGGCGGATCGTGAAACGGATAAAAGTAGAGGAGAATCTCGGGCTTTTTGTCAATTCGGCCCTCTCTTTATTTTTAGTCTTAATCTTTACTTATATGGCTTACCTTTTTGCTTCCACATTTATGCCCGTAGGCGAAAGCGTTAACGGTATTTCCTGCGTCATCTCGTTATCGGTGATGATGACCGGTGTTTTTATGATGATTTCGCGCATAAAAGCACTGACGCAGATTATCGGGCTTTTAGTCATCGAAAACGGTTTGTTTGTGTTTGCCGCGGCAGTTTCCGGCGGCATGCCTTTCATCGTGGAGATAGCGATTTTCTTTGATGTTTTTGTTTGCGTCATAATTTTGGGTATTTTTGTTTATCGAATCAACCGGCTTTTTACGCATATTGATGTCAACAAATTAAGGAACCTGAAGGGGTAGCGCTTGACCAGTTTTTAAACGCAAGGCGCGTAGGGAATGCGCGCCGCCCAATCGGGTGTCCAGAGGTTATGCGATGCAGTTATTCTATATTCTTGCTCTGCCCTTGCTGCTGATGCTTGTCCCGGTATTTATAAAAAATAATCGGGTAATCGGGATAATCAATGCGGTAGGGTATTTTTCCCTTTTATTGCCGGCTTTAACCCTGGCGCGTAACTTAGCTTCCGGCGGTTCCGGGATATCTTTTTTTAACTTTTTCTATGTCGATTCGTTAAGCGCTTTTTTTATTTTGACTACCGCGGTAGTCGGATTTGCCTCCAGCCTTTATTCCATCGATTATATCGCTAAAGAAACCGCGCATGGCGTTATTTCCGGGAAAAAAGCGAAAATATACTACGCCCTTTTTAATTTATTTCTTTTCTCCATGTTTTTCGCGCTCACCGTAAACAACCTGGGGATGTTGTGGGCGGCGATTGAGATGACTACCCTTGCTTCAGCCTTTCTCGTGGGTTTTTACAATACCGGCGAATCGGTAGAAGCGGCGTGGAAATATATAATTATTTGTTCGGTCGGCATCGCCATCGCCCTTTTCGGGACAATACTTTTTTATTACGCGTTATCCGGCTCCGGCACGAACAGCCTTAACTGGACGGATATGGCGATGGCCGCCAAAAAACTTGATCCGCGTGTCCTGAAAATCGCATTTTTATTTATTCTGGTCGGTTATGGGACTAAGGCTGGTGTCGCTCCGATGCACACCTGGCTTCCCGATGCCCATAGCCAGGCGCTTACGCCGATCAGCGCGTTGTTGTCGGCGGTGTTGTTGAAAACCGCCCTTTACGCGATTTTGCGTTTCGCGATTATCGTAAATAAATGCGCCGGGGAGCAGTATTGCGGAAATTTATTTATATTTTTCGGTTTATTATCTTTAGGGATTTCCGCCGGGTTTGTGATTTTGCAAAAAGATATCAAGCGGTTGCTGGCTTACAGCAGTATCGAACATATCGGCGTGGTTCTCGTAGGTTTTGGTATTTCCGGCGTCCTGGGGATTTATGGCGCGCTAATGCATGTTTTTAACCATGCCGCGGCAAAATCGCTGATGTTTTTTTGCGCCGGTAATATTTTAAAAAACTACAAGACTACCAACATGAATGTTATCCGCGGCTTAGGCAAAGTCCTGCCGTTTACCGGCGTCGTGGCAATTTTAGGAGCGTTTGCTCTTTCCGGTTCGCCGCCATTCTCTCTTTTTATCAGCGAAATTATGATTTTAGCCGCCGCCTTTTCCAAAGGCTCCTACATCGTTTGCGCGCTATTTATTATTTTTCTTTCGGTGGCCTTCGCGGCGATTGTCTACAACCTGAGCCGGGTAGTTTTCGGCAAAAAGCCTGAAGGGATGGTTGTGGAGGGGGAGGCGTTGAGTACGAAACTGGCGTTTGTTTTTTTATTCGTCTTGATTTGTGTTTTAGGCGTGAAGATTCCCGCGTTTTTTAACGATATCTTAACCGCCGCGGGAAAAGTAGTAAGCGGGGCTTAATCAATATGCCGGCAAGTTACGAAAAAATCATCAGCGAACTTAAGGAGAAAACCGGAGCTATTCCGCTGCGGCTGGATTATCCTGCCGCGGATGAGGCCTATCTCGAAGTTTCTTTATCTGATTTTAACAAAACCTGTTTATGGTTCCACAAGAAGTTTAATTCCCCGGTGATGGCTTTTTTTGCCGTGGACGAACGAAAACTCTCCGGCGCCTACGCTATCTATTGCTTGTTTTTAGCGCTGGACGGCAAAAAATGGCTGTTTACGCGCGCGGCGATACCGCAGGATTACCCTCGCTTTAATTCTTTAGCCCGGGAAATCTATTCCGCCAGTCGATTTGAGCGGGAGATAAAAGAGATGTTTGGGATCGAACCGGCCGGCAATCCCGATACGCGCCGGTTAAATCTGCACGATGAAGTCTGGCCGGCCGGATTTTATCCTTTGCGCAAGGATTTTGATTCCCGTGCGGTACAATCCGGCGAACGGGGGGAATATAAATTCGACCGTATCGACGGAGAGGGGGTATTCGAAATCCCCGTAGGGCCGGTACACGCTGGGATAATCGGGCCGGGGCATTTCCGTTTCAGCGTGGCCGGAGAGCCGATTATCAACCTGGAAATCCGGCTGGGGTTTACCCATCGCGGTGTGGAGAAACTTTTTGAAGGTAAGGATGCGCATACCGGCATAGAACTTTCCGAACGCGTTTGCGGCGATGCGGCATTCAGCCATTCACTTTCTTTCTGCCGGGCGATGGAAAAAATAGCTAAGGCTGAACTGCCGGAGCGGGCGCAATATTTACGGGCGATATTCCTTGAACTGGAACGGATGTATAATCATGTCAACGATATTGCCGGGATCGCTCTCGACGTCGGGTTTACCTTTGCCGCCGGATACGCCGCGGTGATCAAAGAGTCGCTGCTGGGCGTTAATGAAAAATTAACCGGCAGCCGGTACCTTAAGGGCGTGAACGTCTTGGGCGGAGTTTGCCGGGATATCGAAGGCGATAAAAAAATATTTTTGAAAAATTACCTCGTCGATACTGGGAACGATTTTAACCGGCTGACCGCGATGCTTTATTCCAGTACTTCGTTTATGGATCGGGTGGACGGAACGGGGATCTTGAAACGAAAAACTGCTTTCGATTTTGGAGTAACAGGATTGGCCGGCCGCGCCTGCGGTATCGGGCTGGATTTACGTAAAAACTTCGAAGAAGTTTATAATAAAGTAAATTTTAAAGCGGCAAAAGAAGAAAAAGGTGATGTCCTGGCGCGGCTTAATGCGAGAATAAAAGAATTCGAGGAATCCCGGCGGTTGATAAAATATTTTCTCGCCAAGCTGGATGAGGTAAAAACCGGATTGGCCGCGGCCGCTGGGCCGGCAAGAGAAGGCTTCGGCCTGGGCTATTGTGAATCCTGGCGCGGTCCCTTGCTCTATTGGGTAAAATTGGACGCGGCAGGCCGGATTGAGCGCTGTAAGATAACTGATGCCTCGGTACATAATTGGCAGGGGTTAGCTTACTCGGTTTTAGGCAACATTATTCCTGATTTTCCGGTTTGCAATAAAAGTTTTGATTTATCCTATGCCGCTAACGATTTATAAAAAATTCGCTGATTTTTCCATATTTTTTGCTTATTTTTTATCCGTGACAATCGGTGTTGATCGGTGGCAAAAAAGTTTTTTGGCCACGGATTGTCACTGATATGCACGGATTAATAAATAAAATTCTGTGGTTGTTTTTGACAAAACAAAGAGGACATTTATGTTTGAGATATATAAGAATAGCCTGGCTAAAGGCCTGGTCACCCGCAAAATTGCCAAAGAAACAATTTTGTCGAAAGATTTCGATAACCTTGGGTTGGAATTAAAAGCGTTAATCAAAGAGAAGTTCGGCCGGTCATTTCACATCCGTGAGGTTGATACCGGTTCCTGCGGCGGCTGCGAATCGGAAATTATCGCCTGCTCCAATCCCGTTTACGATATCCAGAGATTCGGGGTGGATTTTGTCGCTTCGCCCCGCCACGCCGACGCGTTACTGGTCACCGGCCCGGTATCGAAAAATATGCTGCTTGCGTTAAAGAAGACTTATGACGCGATGCCGGAGCCTAAATTCGTTATTTCTTTAGGTGATTGCGCTGCCGATGGAGGAGTTTTTAAAGAGTCATATTATACTATCGGCGGTGTCGATAAAGTCTTGCCGGTGGTTTTACATATCCCCGGCTGTCCGCCCACTCCGACGCGAATTATCAGCTGTCTTATGTCTTTTTTGCGAAAATGATATTTTTTTAGTTTTTTCCTTGCCCGCGAGCCTTCCGAAGAATAAAATAGATTAAATGGATAAAATAAAACTCGGCTGTTTTAAAAAACATTTTTACGCGTATATCGCTTTATCTATCGGGATTATCCTTTCCCTACTTCTTTTTATTTATTCCCGTAAACTGGAAACAAAATATTTACATGGTGAATTTAATCTTCTGGCGCGGGATCGCGCCAGCATCATTATTAACGGCGTATTGGATAACCTGGATTTCGTTAAATCAATAGCTCATTTTTACGCCGGCAGCGTAAGCGTGGAGCGCAACGAATTCCACGAATTTACCCGCCAAACCCTTACCGAGCGTCACGATATTTACGAGTTTCGCTGGCTTAAGCGAGTTTCCGGGCCGCAGCGCCAGGCGTTTGAAGAAACGGCTTCCCGGGAGTTGGGCTATAATTTTTATATCAAAGATCGCGCCGGGGAAGGCGATTTCCTGAGAGCGCCATCGCGCGAAGAATATTTCCCGGTTTTTTTTATCGAGCCCGGAGACGCGGCTAAAAATAAAATGTTAGGTTTTGACGCCGCCGGCGTACCGGAACGCTTACGGGCGATGAAAAAGGCTTGCGCTACCGGTGAGGCGGTAATCGTCCCGGAGTTGGTGATTTTTGGTGAATCAAAATTTAAAACCGCGACGCGTATTTATATCCCTGTCTACCTAAATGGTATTCCCCATAAAACTATTGAAGAGCGCCTTAAGAATCTTACCGGTTTCGCGGTCGTTTTATTTAATATGGAAGCTATGGCGGATATTCTACTCAAGGATATGCGCGGGATGGGTATTGATACTTACGTATATGATGAAGCGCTTCCCGCAGGCAAACGCCTTATTCTAGTTGATTGCTCCCTCGCCCCGGGAAAGCCTATCGTGCCAATTTTCGGGGAAGAACAGCTAAGGGGTACAACCGGCATCGCCTGGAAAAGGTCGTTTAACGTGGCTGATTCAAAATGGACGATAGTCTGCCGCGCTGCCCCGGCATTTTTAAAAAACCATCGGCAGAGGGTGCTAACTCCCTGGTTTATTTTAGCGGTATGCTTACTTATTACCCTAATCGCTGCGCTTTATATCGATAACCTCGTTAGGCGTGCTTCTATTGTTCAAGCGTTGGTTGAACAAAAAACCGAAGAGTTAAAAGTTCTGCACGCGCAACTCGCTCAGCAGTTCAAAATGGCCGCCATCGGGCAATTGGCCGGCGGCGTTGCTCATGAAATAAATAATCCCCTCGCAGGTATTTTAAATAATCTCCAATTGATAAAGATGAAGATGGGGGACGGCCGGAAATTTGAGGTTGCAGAATTTAAGGAAACTTTACAAGTTATGGAAAAATCCGGCCTGCGATGCAAGAATATAGTCAAATCCTTGATTGATTTTTCCGGGCCTTCGAGTGAATATCTGGAGCCGGTATCGCTTAATGATCTTGTGGCGAAAGCCAGGGAATTGGTTTCCGAAAAATTAAAGATTAACCATATCGATTTCATCGAAGAACTAGAGCCGGACATGCCTAAAATCATCGGCGACCGCCGGCTTCTACAGCGGGCGGTTTTTGATCTTCTGTCTAATTCTTGCTGGGCAATCGGCAAAAAAAAACGGGCCTTCCGGCGGTACGGTGCGGATAAAGACATGGCATGAGCAAAAAAACAATCTTGTCGCCATCGCTATTTCCGACACCGGTATCGGCATCCCTAAAGAAAATATAAAGAAAATATTCGAACCTTTTTTTACGACTAAAGATGTAGGTGAGGGGACTGGCCTCGCCTTGGCTTTGGTATATAGCGTCGTTAAGCTTCACAAGGGTACGATTGAGGTGGAAAGCGAAGTTGATAACGGCGCGACATTTACGATAAAACTGCCGGTTGGTGGATAAGCGAGTAAGCAAATAATTGGACTTTTTAAAATAAGACGGTCGTGAGACGTCTTGACATCAAGGCATCTATATGCTATATTATTAGTGGAGGTGGATTAGATGAAAGCCTATACTTTAAGATTAAACGATAATATTTTGGACGCGTTAAAGCATATCGGCATAAAAGAAAGGAAAACCGTAAGAGAAATCATGATTGAGCTTATTGAAAGAAAGATTTCCACGGGCAGCTCCAAAAGCGAGAGCATCAAAGAACAACGAGAAATGGAAAAAATTATGCATTTACTGAGCCGCGCTCCTGTTCCCAGAGTTACAAAATCGATACGCGATGATAGAGAGAGATGATGCTTTTTGACGCGAGCAGTATTTACGCGGCGATTGGTAAGGGTAAAACTTCAAGCTTAAAGGGCTTTTATTCGGTAATTCTTGCCCGGTACGAGCTCGGCAATATTATCTGGAAGGAAACTATTTTAAGAAAAACATATTCTGTCGGCGAAGGGATTTCCGTGGTTAATTTTTTTGACAAAGTTTTAAGTGAAATGAAATTACTGCATCCCGACCTCGATGCAGTTTTTAAAACTGCCGTGCAGTTTCATCTAAGCTATTACGATGCTTCCTATGTATACGCGGCTATTAACGCGAAAATACCTCTTGTGACCGAAGACGAAAAGATTAAAGATAAAGCCGGTAAGCTGTTGAAGATTTATTCGTTTGATGACATTGCTTGAATTCGCAAGGAGAAATATGAAGCTGGATGCCTACAATAAAATTATCTGGGCAGTTATCGGCACCGGCGCGATCTTAGGTTTTATCCTGGTTATCGCACTTTCCTTAGCCGGCATCTTTTATTCACAGACTAAGGGCGTACGAGTGGAACAAGCCCGCAGCCTCAAGCCTCAGGGAAAAGTTCTGGTTTATTACGATCCGATTAATCTTACGCAATCACCGTATACCATGATTCCCGTCGGTTTCAAGGTTGTGCCTGGTTCCGAGGCCGCTACCGGTGACCGTTACAATATAGGAATGGCGTGCAAGCGCTGCATTTCCGGTTCTTATTCCGGCTATCGCGGCGAGTTCAACAACATTGTTTTTAGAAGTAAAACGGATAATAGTTCTTTTTTGTTGTTGGATAAAAAAGGCGTGATTACTTCGTTTTATTACCCGTCTCATGAACAAGGGGAAAAAGATAATAAAAAAGATTTTAATTTTCTATTGTTTTCTATAGTCGAGGATGATACCAGCGGCGACGGCGTATTGAACGATAGAGATGCCGATACCGTTTATCTGTCCAATTTATCCGGCAAGAATCTGATTAAAATAAGCCCGGCAAATACAAAATTGGTAGATTGGAACATCGATTATGATAGCCAGAAAGCTTACCTGACTTTACGGCGTGATTCTAACAATGACAAAAAGTTTAACGATCATGATGAAATGGATATTATTGCGGTAGACGCGGCCAATCCTCAAGGCGCGGTGACGCTGGTAGACGAAAAAACCAAAGCGGCGATAAAAGCGATTTTGAATAAATAAGCTACACTCAAGAAAACCATCAAGCAAATATTTCCTGCACGCCCTGAATGCTCTACATATAAAAATTAGTGTTTTCACTTGAGCATTACCGTTTTTCTGCTAAAATCTTTTAAGAACAATTAGTTTTTGCTGCTTACTCCTTACTACTAAATATTACTATAAGTTTATGCTATATCGCCGACGTAGCTCAGTTGGTAGAGCAGCTCATTCGTAATGAGCAGGTCGAAGGTTCGACTCCTTTCGTCGGCTCGTTGTTTGTTATCCGTTAGCGATGGTGGTATAAAATAGCTCATCGTAACTCGAGGGCCTAATACATTGTCGGAAGTAATAAGCGCCTTCGGTGCCCTGCGGCCTGGCGGCCGCAGATTACTTGCGACTCCTTTCGTCGGCTAATGAAACTTAGCTGGTTGCAAGCTCGTAAGAGCGCCGCAACCAGATTAAATAGAAAAATATCTCACCACAGAGAACACGGAGGGTACAGAGAAAAACATTTATTCTAAATATTTTTTTATTTCTCTGTGAGCTCTGTGCGCTCTGTGGTAAAAATTTTTGTTTTTATTTATCATCAAATTTGTGTCATGTATTATTGAAACCGTTTAATTTTTTAATTGCCAATCGACAAATTTATAATCAGAAATAACTCTATGTTCCTTTCTTACATCAAAATTCTCAAAAAACGTAACTTCAGTTTACTCTGGATCGGCCAGGTGATATCCCAGTTCGGCGACCGGCTTACCCAGATGGCTCTGATCGGGTTAGTTTATCGCCTCGAGCCGGGTTCTTCGATGAGCCTGGCTAAAATCTTAAGCCTTGCCGTAATTCCCGTATTCATCATATCCCCCGTATCCGGCGCTTATGTCGACCGCTGGAGTAAACGTAAAACGATGTGCATCAGCGATTTTATGCGTGGCACGTTCATTTTGCTTGTGTCGTTGACCTTTTTAAAATTTCACTCGATGCTTCCGGTTTATATTTTTGTTTTTCTTTCTTTTTGCGCCGGCAGATTTTTTATACCGGCTAAGATGGCGATGATCCCTTCCCTGGTGGACAAGGATGAATTATTCTTGGCGAATTCCCTTGTTTCGGTAACTTCGATGATCGCCGCGGTGCTGGGCTTTGGTCTGGGCGGCGTGATTGTGGAGAAGTGGGGGGTAGAGTCGGGATTTATTATCGACGCGTCGACTTTTTTCCTTTCTTCGCTGCTGATTCTTTTTATGCGCGCCAACGACGGCAGTGCGTTTATACCGAAAGATATCCTGGAACTGGGCAGGGAAGCGATTAAAAATGTAAAGAATTCTCTTATCTTTGAAATCAAAGACGGCTTGAAATATCTTTTTAAGTCTAGCGAAACGATTTATTCGGTAAAAATCAGGGTAGTATTATTCGCAGCCCTGGGTTCGCTATATACGGTATTCATTGTGTTTATGCAGAAATGCCTGAATACCGGCACTGCCGGCTTGGGTTGGCTTGCCGTAGCCGCTGGTTTGGGCATGTTTTTGGGTACGGTTATTTACGGCAAGGTCGGAAAATATTTACCGGTGAAACCGGCAATTAATACTTCCCTTGCCCTTTGCGGGATGCACATGCTCGCCTTCGGTTTTCTTCTTAAAAGCCACCCGAATAAAATTTTGGCATTCGCGTATTGCCTTATTTTAGGTATCCTTGCTTCGCCGATCGAAATCGCTTTGAATACTTTAATCCATAAAGAGAGCGAGAATGCTTTTTTGGGAAGAATTTTCAGTTCCCTGGAGGTAATTCTCCACTTGGCGTTTCTTGTTTTTATGTTCCTGGCTTCTTTCCTGGCGGAATTGATGACTCCGTTTACTATTATCGCTTCAGTAAGCGTAATGATCATTGTTTTCGCGGTTGTGGAAATGATTGCGGGAGAAAGGACAGGAAAATCGGATACGGAAAAAAGAGAAGGTGCAGCAGCGAGCGTTTCTTCCGGGTTATAATAAGCAGATAATTTTATTTTTTGCGCAGCAATCCCCGTTGTTGGGGATAATTCGACTATCCCCTACGGGGATAGTTCAACTAAAGACATTTGTTGCGGCTTCGCCACACAAATGTCTAAGTTTCACTACAGCCTCAATCGGCGTCCCCCTTGCGCGGGGCTTGTAATGAAACTTGCCCCGGGGCACCGGGCTTAGTTTCATTATCGGCTAAGTCTCATTAAAAGAAAATTATGAATATAGCAGTTTTTGCTTCGGGTAACGGAACGAATTTTGAAGCGATCGCTAAGGCGATAAGGCGCGGTTATATAAAAGCGAACCTTGCGCTTTTGGTCTGCGATAATCCCGCAGCTTTTGTTATCAAGCGGGCAAAGCGTCTTAAGATAAAATCAGTCTTAATCGACCGGAATTTATTTTCTACAAAGAACGATTTTGAAAAAGAAATCATCAGAAACCTGAGAAAAGAAAAGGTTAGTTTGATTATCCTTGCCGGTTTCATGCGGCTGTTAAGTCCCGGCTTTGTCGCGCTTTATCGTAACAAGATAATAAATATCCACCCCGCGATATTGCCTTCTTTCAAGGGTATTGATTCGATAAAGAAGGCTTACGAATACGGGTGCAAGGTTGCCGGCGTTACCGTTCATTTTGTCGACGAAAAAACCGACCACGGTCCGATAATTTTGCAGGAAGCGGTCAAGATTAAAACCGGGATGAGCCTTTCCGGTTTAGAGCGCCGTATTCATCGCCTGGAGCATAAACTTTACCCCCTGGCTGTTAAGTTATTTGTTGAAGGGGAACTGAAGGTGAGGGGGAGGAGAGTTATTCTTTTGAGTTGACCCGGAGGCGTGTTATATCCAAGTTTTTATTTTTTTAGCCACCGATTGTCACGGATAAACACGGATTTTAATAAAAAACTAAACAAATACATTGTTTATCCGTGACAATCAGTGTTAATCCGTGGCTAAAATAAGCCGTTGTAGCTAATTTCCTTCCAAGAGCGCTTTCCGGGAATAAAAAACCGCGTTTTTGTGGGCGATATCATTTATCTCAAATGAGTTGATTTCCGGGGCGTCGTAGATTTTTAAAAACCGGCGGATTGATTTTTTTATCTCGTCACCGGCGTTAAACGATACCGCGGTTTTGTTTACCGGCGTTACGTCGAGAATCACGGAAAGGCGGCCGTCGGCATAATAAGAATACAGGTCGTTTGTTTTGAAATTTTTGACCATTTCCTTGTCGGTTAATTTTCGTTCCAGGTTCTGTTTTATGAGATAGGCAAGAAAATTGCCCATCTCCATTTCCGGCATGGTTATATGTTTTCCCAGCGCATCGCCGATTGCTTCGGTGGTAAGCAAGAAAGTAAAAACTTCCCGCTCCTGCCATTCGCTTAACGAGATCATGCCCGCGTCGACTTTCATTATATCGAGAACCGTACCGATATAATAAAGGTCGGCGCCGGTTTTTATATCGGAAAAAACAAACGCATAAAATTTTGGCCGTTTTTCCATACTGAGGATGACGCGTTTTAGCGCGGTAAAAATCTGGCGCATTTTTGTGTTGGCGTCGTTGTCGAAGGTTTTCTTTTCGGTAAGGATTTTATTGAGGGGAACGTAAACCCAGATAGTGTCGCCGGCCTCGCGGACAACCGGTTTTACATTAAATTCTTTTCCGCAGATATTAACCAACGATGTTTCGATGTTTTTACGGTTATAGGTATATTTAGGTTTAGAAGGAGAACAAGCCGGCAAGCATAAGAGAAAAAAAACAACAAGGACGTGCTCAACCAGCTTCTTTAAATACCGCTTCGATTTCGTCATAATTGAGTTCTTCTTTTTCTAATAGCCTGGCCATCAGCTTTTCTAATATCGCGTCTTTTTCTTTTAGCAGCGTTTCGGTTTCTTTCATGCATTCCTGCATTATGTCTTGCACGTCCGCGTCGAGTTTAGCCATCATTTCTTCGGACATCAATGTTTGCCCGGTACGCTGGTTGGTCAGCGAGGAGAAGTTGCCGATAAACCCGGATTTTCCCATGCCCCACGACCAGACCATCTGGTGCGCATACTGCATGGCGTTACTGAAATCGCTGCTTACGCCGTCGGATGTAGCGCGGCATTTAAGTTTTTCCGCAGCGTATCCACCCAGGGAAACTTTTATACTGCTTAAAATCTGTATTTTGTTATGGACCAATGTTTCAGCTTTCCCCGGCGCCCACATCACGCCGGCGGTTTCTTTGCGGGGAATAATCGAGAGTTTAAATATTTCCCGGCTGCCGGCTAAGAAATAAGTTACCACCGCGTGCCCCGCTTCATGAACGGCGGTAGAGCGTTTTTCTTCGTCGCCTAATTTTATACGGCGTTTTAGCCCTAATTCAACGCGTTCGCGCGCTTCATCAATTTCTTTTAATCCCATTGTTTCTTTTTGATTGCGTACGGTGATCAGCGCTCCTTCGCGTACAATGTTTGATATATCGGCAGGGCTCCAGCCGGCAGTAACGCGGGCGAGCCGGTTGCTGTCGATTTCCTGCGCGTTAAATTTAATCTTCGCGAGATAGTAATCAAAAAGTTTGGTGCGGTCTTCCAGGCCGGGTAATTCAACGTATAGTTTTCGGTCAAACCTTCCCGGCCGCAAGAGCGCCGCGTCAAGAAAATCTTCATTGACGTTGGTCGCGCCGATGATCACGATATTATATTGCTCATTTTTTTCTTTGAGGCCGTCAAGCTCGGTCAAGAGCTGGTTTAAAGTCTGGTTGTATTCGCGGTCGCCGCCGGAGCGCGCGTCTTCCCGCTTGGCGCCCAGCGCGTCGATTTCATCGATAAAAATGATACAGCCGCCTTTGGATGAAGCTAATTCCCGCGCTTCCTGGAAAAGATGGCGGATGCGGCTGGCGCCTACGCCGACATACATTTCAACAAATTCCGAACCGGATTTCGCCAGAAAAGGCAGGCCCGCTTCGTTGGCCATGGCCGAGGCAAGATAGGTCTTACCGCATCCCGGCATCCCAAACATTAAAAGCCCGCGGATGATCCTGCCGCCTACTTCGTTTAACTGCGCGTGGTCTTTGATCAGGCTGACTATTTCTTTCGCTTCCTGCTTAGCGTCGTCCATGCCGATAACGTCGTCCCAGCCGATTTCGTTTTCCGATTTTTTCGTAATTTTATCCATAAGGCGAACCTTGCCGTATTCTTTGAAAATCGCCTCGAGCGCGTCGTAATCCAGCTCGTTTTTAGAAACCAATTCTCCGGCAATACGCTCCAGGATAACCATTTCTTTGCGCAATAAGTCATGAACCTCGTTAAAGCACTTGTTGATAATATCGGCCTTATCTTTTTCGGCGATCTGGCGCGAATGCATATCCCACTGTCCGGAAACGGTATTGGGCCCCGATGTTCCCATACCCCACTTGAAAGCCATACTTTCGGCAACCACATTGGCGGTTTCAAGGTCGTTTCCCACGCCGCTGGTGGTAACGCCGAATTTTATTTTTTCGGCGCAATAGCCGCCTAAGCAAATCCGTATTTCATTCAATAAATCGTCTTTGTCGGGAGCAAAAACTTCTTCTTTTTGCGCGATCCAGGTCGAGCCCAGAAGGCTTGTCCGGGGGATAATGCTGGCTTTAAAAACGTCTTTTGTCGGAACCATAAGATAGGTAACGATGGCATGTCCCGCTTCATGATAGGCGGTAGAAATTCGTTCTTTTTCGCTCATCGTAAGGTTTATTTTGATGCCCATGGCAAGACGTTCGCGCGCTTCCTCGATGTCGGACATCATCACCGACTGTCTTTTTTTGCGGGCCGCGATTAACGATGCTTCGCGGACAATATTGGCGATGTCGGCGGGAGTGTTTCCGATGGTCAATCTTCCCAGCCGGTCAATTTTTACGTCACTGGTGTTGTATTGGATTTTGTCCAGATAATACTTAAAGATTTCTCCGCGGTCTTTAAGGTTAGGGAAGCCGATATAAATTTTTCGGTCAAAACGGCCGGCGCGCATCAGGGCCGAGTCAAGTTCATTTTCCGGCACATTGGTGGCGGCGACGATAATAATATTTTTCTCTTTTTGCTTGATGCCGTCCATTTCCGCGAGCAACTGGTTGACGGCCATATTATAGCTTTCCGCGCCGCCCAGGCCGAAACCGCGCGTGCGCGGCCGGGCTACGGAATCGACTTCGTCGATAAAAATAATACATCCGCCTTTCATGTCGGCAAGTTCGCGCGCCAGCTTAAAGAGTTTCTTTATTTTCATCGCGCCTAAGCCGACGATAATCCCTTCCAGTTCGCTGCCGATAACCGAGAGAAAGGGTATGCCGCATTCGGTAGCGATTGCTTTTGCCAGGTACGTTTTGCCGACGCCTGGTTGGCCGATGAGGAGCAAGCCTTTAATCAAAGGGGCGCCGATAGTGGTAAGACGCGTGCGTTCCCGGATAAGCTCTACTGCTTCCCATGCTTCGCGTTTGGCATCTTCCATACCGATTACGTCTTTCCATTTTATCCCGATTTCATCGCCCCGGAGAGCTTTAGTCTGTAATTTTGAAAACTCACTATAGCCGCCGCCCCGGTACATCCAGTAGAGGAAGTATACGTAAATGGCGCCGCCCATGATCGAGCCGATAAGGTAGAGGTAAAGCTGGTAACCCATACCGGCCTTCATCTGTTCCTTATAGAATGATTCCATGCCCATCCAGGCTTTAGCGCTGGCGTAGATTACCGTAATCAATGAAATCACCAGGAGCGCTAATACCGTAATGACAAGAATGCGCAGCCAGTATAATCGTAAAAAGATTTTTGCTTTTCTTGGATCCATGAGTTTTTGCTCCTGAAATCCGGCCTCAGGGAATATGCCGTCTTGGCCGAATTCATCTTATTTTTACGAAGCGGGTTCCCGCAATAAAAGTATTTTTGTTTATAAGCGGGATTAACTACCCTATTGAAAAGATACCATAATTTTTATTAAGTATCAAGGAGAAAGTGTAAATTATTTGTTGCGCGCCGCGATTTTAGTTTGTATACTATAAAAATAGGGTTAAGGATTCGGGTCAAGATGCTGGCATGAGTGATGGTTAAGGTTGAATTTTTTAAAGTCATAACCCCATCCCTAGCCTACACGGGTATCTTAACCCTGACCCTTACCGATTTATTTAAGGAGGTGCGTGATGCGCGATTATAACGAAAGCATAAACCCGGAAATAGTCGAGAAGCCCGATTTATTTTTTTCCCGCCTCAAGGAATTCTTTTTTAAATTTATTTTGCCGGCGATTATCTTAATCGTAATTTTTAAAACTTGCTTTATTTATATCAAGCCCAACGAATTCGGTATAAAGCAGGTAAACATCGGCTTTCGGACCGGCCTCCAGCATACGGTATATCAGACGGGTTTTCATTTTTTAATGCCGTTTGGTTTCGAGATGATGCACCGTTTCCCGAAAAATATTCAGGTATTTGAACTTACCAATTCTCCCCTGACGGCTTCGGCGGGATCGCGCCTTGAGAAAGCCGCGCATATCCAGACTTCCGATGGATTTTTCGTGGATGTCGACGTTAGTATAATCTATCGCATTGATGACCCTTATAAAGTTATAACTACGGTTGGCCCGGGCCTGCTTTATGAAGATAGCGCTATTATCCCCAAGGTCGAACCAAAACTTAAGGAATCTTTAGGCGAGATGACGACTGAAGAGTTTTATAATAGCCCGTTACGGGTTAAAAAAGTAGCCAGGGCGAAAGAATTGCTGAATAAAGAATTAGAGCCCAAGGGCATCAAGGTTGAACATGTATTGGTGCGTTATTTTATTTATAGCGAAGAGATCCAGCGCAATATTGAAGAGAAAAAATTAAAGGACCAGCTGGTGTTTACTAACCAGGCTAAAGCAAGGGCCACGGCGGAAGAGGCGCTGGTCAAAAAAACCACGCAGGAAGGGGCGGCGAATATTAAAGTTAAGTTAGAGGAAGGCAGGGCATACGCGGTAAGAACGATAGCGGAAAAAGATTTGTATGTGCGCACCAAGAAAGCCGAGGGCGATCTTCTGGTAAAACTTGCCGAGGCGAGGAAAACCGAATTAATCAACCAGGCCTATCAGAAGAGCGGTTCCGATAAGTTAATCGGCCTTAAGATGGCCGAAGTGTACAAAGGGTTAGACGTGATTATGCTTTCTTCCAGCGGCCAGTATGGGATAAACCCCCTGAATTTAGAAAATTCCTTAAAGATGTTCGGCATCGAGGATAAAGGCGATAAGTGACGTTGTGAGAAATGAGGGAGATTGATGAAGAAGGGAAAATAGGAAATTACCACAGAGGCCACGGAGGAAGAATTAATCCTCTGTGTTCTCTTAAATGAAGAATAGCACATAAACCAATAACCAAGGAAAATAAGAAAGAAAATTTTTGCAATATCTAAAATCGTAAAGTTTGTTTTTTAAAGAAAGGTTTAAGGAAGATATAAAAGGGTTTGTAATTCAGGAGTACACAGAGATAAGAAAAAATTATAATTCATTGTTATCCAATAATTTCTCTGTGGTTAGAAGACTGCAGAGGATAATATGGAGGGCAGAATGGCGAAAATACAAAAATTCAATAATTTCATCGTTCCGGCAATCGTAATCGGAGTTATCGCGGCGTTTTTTCCTCATTCCACGAAATCAACGGAAGTGGGTGTGCGCGTGATCAAGTGGTCGCCTTTCGTCAAGAAAGGCGTTCTTCAGATGGTTTACGCTCCCGGCGCGACCTATTTCTTCCCTCCGATAATAAACGAGTGGTATGTTTTTGATACCAAGCTTCATAATATGGAGTTGACTACAGTCGGTAATCGAGGCGCGCGCCCCGGCAGAGACGACCTTGTTTTTAAAACCATCGATGGCAACGATATCGGCCTTGACGTTATATTTTCTTATCGTATCGATCCGACAAAGGCGCATTATATTTTAGAATATGTCGCTAAGAATAATACAGAATTGGAGGAGAAGGTTGTCCGTACGTTGACTCGCAGTAGCGCCCGTGATATTTTCGGCGAATTAAAAACGGAAGATTTTTATGTCGCGGATAAGCGCACGGAAAAAGCGGACATGGTAAAAGAAGCCTTAAATGGCGTTCTTAATCCTTATGGTGTGATTGTGGAAAGCGTTTTGCCTAAAGATTATCGTTTTAACGAGGCTTATCAGCAAGCGATTGAAGATAAGAAGATTGCCGATCAGATGGCGGAACGTTTTAAATCGGAAACAAAAGCGACGTTTGAGGAATACCGCCAGAAGCTTCAGGACGCCCAGGGCGAGGTGAATAAGGTGGTGGCCGATATTAACGGTGAGTATGCTAAGGCGAAAATCGGCGCCGACGCTTACTACGAACAGCAAGCGCTGATCGCTAAAGCCATTGAAATCGAAGGTATCGCTGAGGCTAAAGGTATCGAAAAAATGATTGAAGCGCTTAATTCCAGCGGCGGGAAAACCATGGTCAAGCTGAAACTTGCCGAGGCTTTAATCGGTAAAAAGATTTATCTATTGCCGTTTTCCGACGCCGGCGGGCTCGATTTAAAAACTACCAATGTCAATGATCTCTTACGGGTTTACGGAACCCAGAAACTTGGCGGAGAATAATTTTTTATTCCTATTTTAAATTATTTCCCCCATCAGCGAAGCTGATGAGCAGATATTTTTTTACGCAGTAAACCCCTCCACCGATGTTCCGGGGTTCACCGCCTTCCTAAAATTAATATATCGAGGAAGCGGGATCCCGCCGAGTCGCTACTCAGACGCAGGCGGGAAATTCGGCTATCCCCTTACGGGGATAATTCAACTAAGCCCGGGGTACCGGGCAAGTTTCATTACCACCTCGTGCTACGCCTTTCGGACTTGCGCTCGGTTAAGCCTCATTAAAAATATATGAATAACGCTATTTTACTCATTTCCTGTCCGGATCGGCGGGGAATAACTGCGGCGGTCACCAATTTCGTTTATCAAAACAACGGCAATATCGAGCATGCCGACCAGCATATCGACGCCCAGACTAATACTTTTTTTATGCGCATCGAATGGGCGCTCGACGGTTTCCGGATTGCCCGTGACGCGATTGCCGGGAAGTTCAGTCCAATCGCGAAAAAATTTACGATGACCTGGCCGCTTTATTTCAGCGATCGGCTGCCCCGCGCGGCGATTTTTGTTTCCGGCCATACCCATGTCCTCTACGATTTGCTTTTACGCTATAAAGAAAAACAATTCAATTGCGAGATCCCCCTGATCATTAGCAACCGCTCCGACGCGCGCCATATCGCCGATAATTTTGGGATTGAATATTATGAATTCGCTAAAACTTCGAAAAATAAAAACAGCGTGGAAAAAAAAGAAATCGCCCTGCTTGCGCAGAAAGGTATCGATACGATTGTTTTAGCGCGTTATATGCAGATTCTGTCAAAAAATTTCGTAAACCGTTTTCCTGACCGCATTATCAATATCCACCACTCCTTTTTACCTGCTTTCGCCGGCGCCAATCCCTACGCGCAGGCTTATAACCGCGGCGTAAAAATTATCGGCGCGACCAGCCATTACGCAACCCCTAAGTTAGACGCCGGCCCGATTATTGAGCAGGATACCTGCCGCATCAGCCACCGCGATTCGATTGATGACCTGAAGCGTAAAAGCATGGATTTGGAAAAGGTCGTTTTAGCCCGTGCCTTGCGCTGGCACCTCGAGCGCAAAATCCTCGTTTATAATAACAAAACCGTAGTCTTCGATTAATACAAATGATAGTGATAATAGTGATAGGGGACACCCTTCATAACTTATTGCACACCAAAAAGTTATAAATAAATTACTTACTTCGTCGTCCGCGCCCTTTGGGGTAAAATCGCTCGCCAAATTTAGCCAACTGGGTAAGGAAGTGGTCAGAGCCTATTGCCGGGACACTGCTTTTGAATAATTTTGTCTCTTCCCGATTATCTTGACTTACCCATTGCTTATATTGCTGGGGATCGGTTAACCCATGCCCTTCAATTTCGGGATCGATATCGGTAATGCCGTCGTTTAACCCATTAAGCAGCGGAATGGTCCAAAAGATGAAAACGAACGTAATTACGCTTATAATCAGGACGCGATGATGAGGATGTTCGCGGGGTTTTTTCTCAACGTCGAAGCTGTTGATATTGAAAGTTTTCGTAAGTTTATTTGCGATATGCACGAAGTTTTGCTGAAGGGACCGGAAGGGAAAACTCCTTATATGCCGGAGCTTTCGGCAGAGCTTTATGGTGCCAGATATGCTGAAGAAATGGGAGAGAGTATTGTACATCGTGCGCGCGCGCTTCAATGGAGCCAGGAACTATCCGAGCGATTACTGAAAATATTAAAAAATATCAAGGGAGAATACCTTAACAACGATCGCAGGGTTACCCTTGGATTGTTGGTCGGTATCGCTCAATTTTATTTTTACGGTCTGAGAAGATACCCCTTTCTCGGTGGTAATAATTCTCTACTCATGAACATTGTTAATGATTTATTACTCCTATGCTTGGGTAAGCGGTATTTCATAGGAAACATTGATTCTGTTCATTCTTATGCCTGGGACGATAAAAATCGGCCGGAGCTTCTTTACGCGTATTTTTTACAACGGGTGAAGATCGCCAACTCCGATAACGATAAAGTAAATTGGACGCCGGAAAAATTGGCAAGATTTAATATCACCCAGGCGGATTTTGACGATATAATAAAATATCTTTCAAGGCAGTCGCAAAGGGACGATCTCAGTTCCAGCCCAACCGATTTTGGCGCCGCCAAAATTGATGACGGATTTTTCGCGGCAGCGGAAAATCCGGGGGGTATTGACTTCCGCCGTAAGAATTTCGGTCTCAGTTCGTCGCCCGCCGCCTCCGCTGTCGGCACCGCTTCCCCGGTTTCCGAGATAACCGGCCTCACCTTTACGATCATTTCCCTCACCGATATACCGCCGAAGGAATTAGCCTTGTTGATAAACTAAATTCGGCCAAAATTGCATTTTAACATATGAAGCTGGTAGGCTTAGCGCATCCCCGCCCTTTTTTACCGATGAATAATCGATTAAGGTATAAAAGGGCGGGGTTAATTCGGCTGCCATCTCACGAGAAGCCTCATTAAAAATAATTGACAAAGCTTATCCGACGACGTACAATAAAGCTTCGTTTTTTATATAATCTTAAAAAATTGCCGGTTTCAACCGGTGATTGGTATTTATTTTTTGCGGAGCAAAAAAGAAACATATGAAAGAATTAAAAATCTTTGCCCGAGCCGGACAGGGTGCGATCACTACCGCCGCTATTTTAGGGGAAGCGTTTTTCCACCAGAAGATTTACGCTTACGCTTTCCCCAACTTCGGAGCGGCGCGGATGGGCGCCCCCATGAACGCTTTTTTGCGTTACGATAATAACCCCGTCAGGTTACGTTCCCAGATTTATAATCCCGATTCGATTATTGTAGTCGATCCCACGCTGTTCAAGAGCCAGAATTGTTTTGCCGGAATGAAAGACGGTAGCGTGGCGATTATTGCTATCCGTGAAGGGATAAAAGTCGAAGCGCCGAAAAATATTAAAGTTGTAAGCTTACCGGCCGAGCAGATTGCTATGGAAATCATCGGCAGGCCGTTCAGCAATACGGTATTGATGGGCGCGTTTTGTAAAGCCACCGGAGATTTAAAACTAGAATCGTTGATTGAAGCGGTAAAGATACAATTTGCCGATAAACCGGAAGTATTAGATAAAAATATTCAGGCGGTAAAGAAGGGATTTGAACTTGGGGCCGCTTCTTAAGCTCATTTAGAGTTATGCAAAACGGAGATCAAACGTGTTCAGCGTATTAGCAAGCAAAGGAAAGACTTCCCGAAATAATAAAACCGGTTCCTGGCGGACATTTAAAAAACCCAATTTTTTACAGAAGAACTGTATCAATTGCGGATTGTGCAAATTAGTTTGTCCGGAAACCTGCATTACCGGTAAAGAGAAAAATCAATATTATCCCGATTATGATTACTGCAAGGGCTGTGGGCTTTGTGCCTATATTTGCCCTAAGAAAGATATAGAAATGGTGAAAGAATAAAAACCGGATTAAGGCTAGGGCTAGGAAGCCGGTTTGGGCTATGGTAATGGTTAGGGCTGATACGAATTACAGCTTTAACCTTAACCCTGATCCATACGGGCATCGTTACCCTTACCCTAACCAAATAAAAAGGTATTTGTTATGAAACAATTTATAGAGGGTTCCTGGGCGATGGCTTACGCGGCGAAGTTGTGCCGGCCGCAAGTGGTTTCCGCTTATCCAATAACGCCTCAAACTCATATCGTTGAGCATATGGCAGAATTTGTCGCTAGCGGTGAACTCGCGGCCGAATCGGTGAACGTGGAAAGTGAACATTCCGCGGCCTCGCTCGTTTTGGGCGCTCAGGCTACGGGCGTCAGGACATTTACCGCTACCAGCTCGCAGGGCCTGTTTTTAATGCAGGAGGTAGTGTTTAACATTGCCGGGATGCGTTTGCCGGTAATGATGGTTTGCGCCAACCGCGCTATCTCGGCGCCGATAAATATCTGGAACGACCAGCAGGATTCCATTGCCTTGCGCGACGCCGGTTGGGTTCAGCTATACGCGGAAAATAACCAGGAAGCGCTCGATTTGATTATCGCGGGCTACAAAATCGGGGAAAACCCCAAAATTATGCTCCCGATTATGGTTTGCGTGGACGGTTTTATCCTTACTCACGGCATGGAAACCGTAGATATGCCCACTCAGGAAGAAGTCGATAAATTTCTGCCGAAATACAACCCGCCTTACAAGCTTGATGTGGAAAATCCCATGAGTTTAGGTTTATTGGGCGATCCCACGGTTTATTTAGAAAATCGATACGCTCTGCATAAAACATTAGAAGAGGTTATACCGGAAATCAATAAAGTGGGGGCGGAGTACAAAAAGGCTTTCGGCCGGGATAGCATCCGTTTAGTCGAAGAGTATAAGCTCGACGACGCAGAAATTGCCTTAGTCGCGATGGGTTCGGTATGCGGCTCGATTAAAGACGTTGTCGACCAGGAACGCGCCAAAGGGGCCAAGGTCGGTATGCTTAAAATTGTTTCCTACCGTCCCTTCCCCGGCGAAGCGATAAAGAAAGCGCTTGCTAAAGTTTCTTGCGTGGGAATTCTCGATAAAAATATTTCTTTAGGCGCGGCCGGCGCGGTATACACGGAAATCAATTCCCTGATGGCCGGCCAGAACAAAAAAGTCAGCGGTTTTGTCGCCGGCTTGGGTGGAAGAGATATCACGCCCCAGACGATTCAGGAAATAATCAAAACAACAAAAAACGAGGTTAACGCCTGCAAATTTATCGGGTTGAATAAAGAATTACTCTGGGATGAATTCCGTGTATAAAAAAATTCCTTGTATGCAATTAGGTGGCGCAATGACGGAATTTTTTTATCCGGCTTGACCGCCAAAAACTTTTGACTTTTGACGGGTAACCTTTCTCTTTGTTAAAGGTAGGATAAAAAGATAAAGATATGAATAATGATGAATTGAATAAAACTGCTTCTCAAACTGCTGAACATTTCGACGAACATTGTTTTGTTTCCGGCCATACCGCCTGCGCGGGGTGCGGCCAGTCGCTGGCGGCGCGTTTAGTCGCCGACGTAGCGGGAAAAAATCTAATGGTAGTCAATGCTACGGGGTGCCTGGAAGTATTTTCCACCAAGGCGCCGGAAACCGCCTGGGGCATCCCCTGGGTGCATTCGCTTTTTGAGAATGCCGCGGCAGTGGCCAGCGGCGTTGAGGCGGCATTAAGAGTTACCGGCCAGATCGATAAGGTTCGCGTCATCGCCCAGGGCGGCGACGGAGGAACCGCGGATATCGGTTTACAGGCGTTATCGGGGATGCTGGAACGCGGCCATGATGTTTTATATGTTTGTTACGATAACGAAGCTTATATGAATACGGGAATCCAGCGCAGCGGCCTGACTCCGCTTAACACCAATACCACGACTTCTCCCATCGGCAGCAATTCTTCCGGTAATCCGAAATTCAAAAAACCGCTTCTGGAAATATGCGCGGCGCATAAGATACCTTACGCCGCTTCGGCCTCGGTAGGCTATCCGCAGGACTTGCAGAAAAAAGTGAAGCGCGCCCTCGATACACGCGGCCCGAAATTTATCCATGTCCATGTTCCCTGCCCGTTAGGTTGGGCCGCGGAGCCTTCGTTAACGCTTGAGATTGCCAAACTTGCCGTAGCTTGCGGCCTTTTTCCTCTGGTTGAATATGAATACGGTAAAGTAACTAAAGTATTTAAGATCGGCGCGGTCAAACCGGTTGCCGATTATATAAAATTACAGGGCAGATTCAAACATCTCGCCAAAAATCAAGAAGCCTTAAGCGCCCTGCAGAAGGTTGCTGATCAAAATATCGAATATTACGGCCTTAAATAAGATACCGTAGGGCCGCATGACGTCCGCTTCCTTCGGAAGCTGGGACGTGGGACGACGGGAAAATTGAAAGCGGAGGTACGAAAAATGAAAATCACGATTGACGAAAATGCTTGCGTGGGATGCGGTTTGTGCGTATCGGGTTGTCCGGAAGTTTTTGAGATGGCTGATAACGGTATCGCTAAGGTCAAGGCGGTCAAGGCCGGTTGTGGCTGTGATCTTAAAGAAGTTGCTTCGCAATGCCCGGTAACCGCTATTATCGTTGAATAGTTTTTCTTAAGGCAGAATTAAAAAACCCCCGTTGATTTATCAACGGGGGTTTTTATTTCTACAGGCTTGGCAAAGTCGGTGGTAAGTCACTTACTTTTGGTAGGTTTTAAACCCGGTTTCCGCTTTCAGCTTGGCAAGGTATTTGGCTCTTGTCTCGGGTGATTGTGAGTGCTTGACGTAGTCGATGTAGCCTTGTTTTTTGGCGGTGAAATCCGCCTGGTCAAACGAGGAAATATCTTTTGCCTGGATAAGGCAGGAACCTTCGGCCAGTGCCAGCGGTTCCTTGTAAATTTCGTTTTTCTTCAGCGAAAAAATAAGATTTTTAATTTTTGCGTCAAATCCCAATACCGGAACGAATTCGGAATACCTGAAAAAATCAGTTTCGCCGTACTTAACCTTCGCGTCTTTTTCCAGGGTTTTTAAGTCGGCGATTTTTTCGCCGGTTATTCTTTCCAGCAAAGCCCGGCAGTATTTATCCGCTAAAACTTTTTTCGCCGCGCGCTCCGCCCGTTTTTTAACTTCGTTCTTTATCTCGGCCAGAGCGGGGATGTAAGCTTCTTCCTGGCCGGTTTTTTCAATGATACAATAACCTTTTTTTATCTCGATTGCCTCGCCGATTTCCCCCTTTTTTAAGGTAAAAGCAAAATCGTTGATCTCCGGTTCGTCGCCGATGCCGTAAACCGGGTCTTTGGCCCGGAAATAACCGGTTTCTACCGCGGCCAGGCCGAATTTGGCGGCGAACTCGTCAAGTTTGTCGATTGCGTCGGCGGCTTTTAAGATTTCGTCTTTTGCGGGGTCATCTTTTGCCACAATCACATATTTTATTTTCGCTTTTGCTTCTTCCTTAAAGGTGTCCTTATTTTTGTTGTAGAATTCTTCGATTTCCTGGTCGGACGTGTTTACTCGGCCGTCAAAATCATCATCGGATACCAGAAGGTAGGAAATTTTCGCTTTTCGGGTGTCTTTATCGTACAACTCTCTGATTTGCTTGTCGTCAATCTTGACCGCGGCGTACTTTTCGTAAACTTTTTCTATTTTCATGGTATTGCGCAGCTGTTCTTCGAAGACGCGCGGTTGTACCCGAAGGGATCTCAACAACCGAAAATAGTTTTCTTTTTTAAACACGCCGCCGAAAGAGAGGGTATCGACAATTTTTTTCGCTACCTCTTCGTCGCTTACTTTTATCCGGTCCTTGTCCGCTTTCCAATTTAAAACCAGATAGTCCCAGGCAGTTTTTTTGATCAACTGAGCGGTAAAAGCGTCTTTTTTCTGGCTGGCATATTGCATTTCTGCCATTCTATAATATGGGAGGAATTCGAAGGAGGATATCTTTCGCTTGGCGATTTCCGCGATTGCGTCGCTGTCTTTAGTTTTGAAATAAGCGAGGCCGCCCCAGAGCACAAACGCCGGGATGATCATTACGGCCAAAGCGATGAGAATTCTTTTTACATGATGCGCGCGGAATATCGTAAGCATTGTTTCTTTCTCCTTTAATGAGACTTCGCCGATAATGAAACTTGCCCGGTACCCCGGGCTTAGTTGAATTATCCCCGCAAGGGGATAGGCGAAGGGTGATGAGTTCGAAGTTTCACCAAATGCCCGACGGCATTACCGGCAGGCATTCTTTTGGTCAACATTATAATATATTACCTACCGGGTTGTAAATTGCAAGATTTATATTCAGAGTAACGGGATAGGAAAAATAATAGTGAAGCTTACGCATTTGCAAGCCGAAGGCGAGGCAAATGTCTCCATCTAAGCTATCTCCGCAAGGGAATAGCGTGAATCAAGCCAATGTTTAATGCGGCACCTTGATTTTACATTTTGAATATGTTATACCTTAATAAGGGGTTTGTCTGTGCCCGCGCTTAGGAGCGAATAAACTCAATGATGGCAAGGGTATTTTCCGTATGCTGGCCAAGAAAACCTGGTTCAAAATAATTAATCTTTGCCTGATTCCGATATTTATCGGCTTACCGCTGTCCAGTGAAGCGGCGGCTGCTTCGGCAACGCTTTTGCCTGAACCGGGCGCGATGCTCGGCGTTTCCGCCCCTTTCCAGCCGGCGACGCTTAAAGGCGTGCGCCTTGACCCCAAAAACCCCTTGAATATCAGGTTTATTATCGACCCCGGTACGGCGGGTGAGGTTGTGCCGGCGGAAGCCTCGCGCCTGGTGCGGTATTTTTTAGCCGGACTTACCTTGCCCGAGGAAAGTTTATGGGTAAATTTGTCGTTGTATGAGCAGGATCGCGTTATTGATTCTGCCGTCGCGCAAACCGATTTAGGCCGCGATATGCTGGGCCAGGATTACGTGTTGAAACAATTTATCGCCTCGTTGACCCATCCGGATTCTCCGGTAGGCCGTGATTATTGGAAGCAAACCTATCAGGCGGCTGCCGAACGCTTCGGCGCGGCTAATGTGCCTTTAAATACCTTCAGCAAAGTCTGGATAACCCACGACCAGGCCGAAGTCTATGAATATAACGATACCGCGTTTATCAGCAAGGCGAGCTTGAAGGCAATGCTTGAGCAAGACTTGTTAGCGCTGGAGAAAAGCGTTAAGCCGGTTGGGACAGTTGAGCCGGTTGGGCCAGTTGTAGGGTTAAAATCTCCTAACCGGCACAACAGGCTAAACCGGCTCAACGGACACAACGCCTTAACTGTCAACAAAGTCGCCTTCGACGTAATGCGCGAGGTTATCGTTCCTGTGATCACGCGGGATATCAATGACGGCGCTAACTTTGCCGCCTTACGCCAGATCTACCATTCGCTTATCCTTGCCAAATGGTTTAAAGAGAAATTTAAAGCGTCGTTTTATAAATATTATATCAATAACAAAAACCTTTCGGCGATCGACCTTAAAGACCCCAGAGTTAAAGATAAGATTTACGGGCTGTACGCCGAGGCGTTTAAGAAAGGCCTCTACAGTATCATCAAAAAGGAGATCGACCCGGCGAGCAAGCGGCCGGTGCGCCGGCGTTACTTTTCCGGCGGTATTTCCAGTCCCGTACCGCGGCATCTTACGGTGATCCTCGCGGCTTCCAATCTGATAGAGAAGTTACAAGCAGAAACGCGTAAGTCGTTCCAAGCTGATGTAAATATTACCTCCGCGAGCCCCGCGGCAAGCCCAAGAGTAATGACCCCTGCTAGTGAAGCTAAAACTATCCCCCGTCGGGAGGTAGCGCTCGACAAATTAGAATTGCCGGAATACCTGCGTGCGGCGTTTTTAGCGGAAAAAGATGACTATAATTTTTATTCAGCGCTAACGGCATTTCAAAACGCGAGGAGCGGCTCAGGGGGGGAGAAGTTAGCGGACATTATGGAAGATAGGAGCGGGCGATATGGCGGGTCGCAACGCCGTTCTGTTGAGCGTATCATCAGCGGCAGCGGCATGGCTATTGTTGCTTACGCCGAGGCCGCGCGCGACTATCGAGATGTTTTTGAATTGCTTGCGGATATGGCTTTATATTTCAAAAATAACAATGTTGAAGCTAATTCCTGGCGGAGTTCAGCTTATGCCGCCGCGGCTAAAAGAAATTTGCGCGAAGCTGTTCCGGAGATGCTCAGGATTATTCTTATTGAGGATAAGGGGATAGTTCATCCTTTGGTTCAAGAAGACATTATTATTGCCTTGGGCATGATGGGTATAAGAAAGAGGCCGGTAATAAAGGCGCTTAAAAATGCCGCGGCAAGCCGGCAAATATGGAGGCACGATGCCGCAGTAAAAGCGTTGATTAGTTTAGGGATTCATACTGCCTCAAGTACGGTTAATATCGACATTATCGCCGACAGGCTTAAGAAAGAGATAATACCTAAGTATATGAAGCCGTCGTTAAGCTCTAAGGATATGAAAGATTTAATTCTGGCATTCAGGGTTTTTCTGCGCGACACCTCGCCTGACGCGGCCGATTCATTTTTCCGGCGCGATGATGAAAATGGAAACGAATGGGATATATCTTTTATTCGCGACGGGACGCGCGCGGAAATAATATGCGGCTCATATTACGGAGCGAACGGTATAAGGCGCCGCGCGCGCATCTTTATCGATGGCGCGTTTACCGCGCCGGAGAAGGTTAATGCTCCGTTAGTTCTGCCGCTATATATGCTTGCGGTATTTTCAGCTAAAAAGGATAATCCTTTTTTTATTCCCGCTGTTCATGCGCTGCGACGGGCTCAGGGCGATCTCGCGTTAGCGGCGCCGATCCTCATCGATAGTAATCCCGCGATACCGACATTGGCCGCCATTGCCGCTATTATGGAAAATAGGGGTCATCAATATAGTGAACTGGAGCGCCGTTCGATGGCGTCGGCCATTGGTGAAATCGATCCCGGGGGGATGTTTATCGGGATAGATAAAGTCATCGAGGCGTTATTTGCCGGCCTTAGCCAAGACGACCGGCTTTCCGGTTCGTATATTATCAAGGCGATCGGAGATTTTGTTTCTAAGGCCGACTCCCTGGTTATTGAGCAATGCGCCCCTCGCCTGATAGCATCCGAAGGCGTTTTACCCGGTTCAACCGGAAATCGGAGATTTATCGCCGGCGCCTTAAGCAAATTCGGTGAACGCGCGGCGTCGGCCGAAACGGAAAGGTATTTATATGATATGGCGGTTCAACCCCGGCGGCAGGCGCAAGGCGTTGCCGGAGGCGATAACTCCGGGGAGCGGGCTGAGGCAGTACTTGCTTACGCTAATGTAGTAAGGGGTCGTGCCAAAGTTTTTAAAATGCTTGAGCTAATGGCTACCAATATTTCCGATGACCATTCTTATGTTGCAAGGGCCCGGCGTTTAGCCTATGTGGTTGCCGCTAATAAAAATTTGCGCGAAATTATTCCCGCGATGCTTGACTTGCTTGAACACGCCAATCCCGTAGTTCAGGAAGATGTTGTCCATGCTTTGGGTATGCTGCGCGTTTTAGAGATACCGGCGGAAACAAAAGATTTAATGATTGACGCGCTTACGAAGGCCGGGGGAAGGAGCCAAAGGTTACGTGAAATCGTCTTAATCGCGTTGAAAGAATTAGGCGTTAATGAGGCCAAAGTCAAAGAGCTTGGCGACGCAATAACCGGCTGGGGCATTATTAGAGAAGGTATCATCAAAGAGGGGATACTGGGAAAATTCAGAGAATTTTTGCGTTCCGGCGAGCCGTCCGGCGAATACCGGCATGCGGAAGGTAAAAAAACCTGGGCGGTGACTTTCCGGCGCAGGAAAGACAGCGATGACGAAGGCGGCAAGGATAAAGACGGGAAGAATGTGGAAATTTATTATAGCTTTGTCGATGATGATGCGCGCGAAAAGAATAAAACCGGGGATTTCTATATCTATGGCGTATTTGTCGCGGCAAGCTCGGCGATAAAGGTCCAGGCAGAAGAGGTGACCGGCGCGGCCGTCGGTTTAAACGCGGCGGCAAGGCCGGCGGCAGATCTTCGGGCGTCGGAAACAAGGAACTCTTTATATAAATTTGGGAATTATGGCGACACCAATCATAGATTTCGCATAGTGTCCTCCGCGAGCCCCATGAAGCCGGTTTTAACCGTTTTAACTACACCTTTGACCACAGAGCAAGAAAAACGTAAAATAAAACTTGAAATAATCGGCGAAGTCATGCGCGATATGGCTAAGGGTTCCCGGTACGCGCATGTCGATACAATAATTGACGCCGCGGACCCGATTTTTAGAAAACAACCGGTTCTGGGCCCAGATCCCGATGTGGTGCTGTTGCATGAGGATGATGTCTTTGATGCCGTGGATGAACTCAAGCTTAAAAGCTCATTCGTATCCCCCTGCTCAGTAAACTCCGAAGGTATGGTCAGCCTGCCGTTATTGAAAACAGAATCCAGTGTCAAAGAACGCGAATATTCGGAAGAATGGAGGCGTGTAACAACTGAGCACGATTGGAGAGAGGAACCTATCAGCGAAATCATGAGAGACGAACATTTAAACCCGCGGAGCATTCATAGGGCGCTCGCGGCGATGACCGCTGATCCCGATTATCGATACCGCGTTTATGTGCAAGGCGGATACGTGGTAAGCGAATCAAAAACTGAAAGCAATCGGGGTAAAGCATACCCGGAGTTCAATCGAAGGGATTATTTCGTTCAAGTCTTAACCACGGGTCAAAAAGCCATTGTCGAAAGAATTGTCGGCGATATTGCCGAACGTTCCGAACATGCGCATGTAGCGACAATAATGGGAGCCGCGAGAAAAGCCATCATAGCAGAGTCAGCGATGGAGATAGAAGTGACGGAGAGTGTTGTCGAAGAGGCGTTGGATAAACTCTATCGGGAACGGGAGAAGCCCTTCCCCGGCGGTTCCTACAGCCACATGGATTACAAAGGAATCGTTACCCTGCCGCCGGCATCAAGGGGAAATCTTGTACGAAGTGACTATGAAGAAATGAGGCGTATGCGTAGCCGGGGCTTTAAGCTGCCCATCAAGAAAATTATGGCGCTGGAATCTTTATCCCCTGAGGCCGTGCATAATACGTTTGCGGCTATGGCTGCTGACCAGCGTTACGAAGACATTTATTATGTAGAAGACGGATTTGTCAAAACGAAGAAAAGAACTAATCAAAAAGAAGACTATCCGTCTTTCGATCCGAAGGCCTATGGGGTATCCTCGTCCGGCGTTGCCGTCGCGAGCTCAGGTTTAGCAATAATTTTAGCCGACGAGATAGATATCCGGCTCCGCAAGGCTCTTCATGATACGGCGAAACGTTCACGGCGCGTGCACCAGGGGACGATTGTGAGGGACGTAAAGGAAGGCTTCAAACCCTTCAAGAAAGAAATGGGCATGGACGCAAATGACGACATATCCATATCCGATGAAACGGTCCAGCGAGCGGTGGACGAACTCGATGTTCAACTGAGAAAATTCTATCGAAATCCCGGGATGGAGCGTGTCTTCTCCGGGGATACATACTTGCGGGACCCTTACACAGGGATGATCAGCCTGCCTAAATCACTTGTGAAAGCGACGCCCGACGGCGATCCCCGCGCCCTATCGGAAGAGTGGAGGCGTATTGAGGAATATCCGGCTGATATTTTTGCGACGCCGATCGAAGAGATCGTGAAACGCCAAGGCCTGAACCCAAGAAGCGTGCACGCGGCGCTCGCGGAGATGGCCGGCGACCCAGATTCGGAAGACATCATTTACGTGGAAGGCGGGCGCATTAAACATAAGCCAAGGCTTCAGGGTGATCAGGGTGCAAGATATCAAGAATACGATCCGAAGGCGTACGGGGTATCTTCGTCCGGCGTTGCCGTAACGAATCCGCTGGGCGGTATTAAGATGAGCGGCCTTCAGGTATCGGCTGCGCCTGGTTCGTCGCCGGTTAGCTTTGCCGCCATCGGCCCGGAATTTTTCAAGAATATCATCTTTACCATCGTCAGCCTGCGCAAAGCCGGTTCATTGCTTCGGTTCGCCTCAGGGCGATAATAAATAGGTTAAGGCTAGGGTTACGATGCCGGTTTGGGCTAAGGCGAGGGTTAGGGTATCCCGGTAAGAATGTGATATGATTTTAAATTTAGCATTGAACATTTATCATTTTAAATTGGTATTCGACAAAGTTTCATCAGCAAATTTACCATTGATCATTGGCAAATGATCAATGTTCAATTTGAAATGTTAAGGAGATTTTAAAGCCATAACCATGATTTATACCGGCATCTTTACCCTTATTCTAACCTAGTTTTCAGGATGCGGGGTGTGGGACGATGAAAAATATTTGTCTTCTTTTTACATTGCTAGAGCAATATTTTTTTATACAAAAAAATAACTTTTTTATTCGTAAAACTTCGTTTTTTTCGTGGAGAAAATTGTATTAGTTTTATCAGGAATAGTTGCAAAATAAGATATTTGTGGTATTGTAATACCAGCCCCGCACTTAATAATCCCTTATCGGAATGAGTGCGGGGTTCATTCTTTGACAATTTGGGGGTGAAATGGACTCGACTTAAAGCCGAGGTGAAAAGCTGCATGCCGAGCTGGTAAGCTCCTGCGTTAGTGGGGTTTACAAACAATAGACGCAACACCTATTTTTGGTGTAATAGGGAACGCCTTTGCAGCAATGCAGAGGAACACCTTTGCAGAAATGCATACGGTGGCTCCCGCCTTCGCGCTTAGATAAGGTGAAGGTTGCCCTTTATTCTCTTAACCTCAGAGGGGATTTAGGGTTCGACAAATGAGGTTATGAAGCGGCCTTTCTCCTTGTAGTGCCGCTTCGAAACTTTACAGGGATGCTTCCCGTAGAATCCCGCCTCTCGGAGTTTACGGGGAAAAGATAAAAATGAGGACAAGCATGTAGTAGCTTTTTGTCAAATCTTTAAGGACCGGGGTTCGATTCCCCGCACCTCCACCATTTTCTCCCTCAGAGAACTTTGTTCTCTGAGGGAGAAAATGTTTTCCGTAAAATATAAAAAAATATGTAGGGACAGGTCTAAGACCTGTCCGTTAAAAAATATGATGATCGTTCCCGCATTACTTACCGACAAAATCGACGATTTAGCAAAAATGATTGAGATTTGCTCAGGGTTCACCGATTTCGTGCAAATCGATATCATGGACGGCCGGTTTGTTGCTTCCCGGAGCGTAAGCCGGCAGGATTTGTCCGCGCTCAAAATAAATATCGGGCACGAGGCTCACCTGATGGTCGATGACCCCTTGGAATGGCTCGATGTTTTTGTTAAACTTGGCTGTAAACGTATAATCTATCATTTCGAAATAAAAGCGGACCATAATTTGATTATCGAGGAAATAAGGAAGAAGGGAATGGAAGTTGGGCTCGCGGTTAATCCCGGTACAAAATTGGATGGATTCGCGGGATTGGTCGATAAAGTAGACAGTGTTTTATTCATGTCGGTCATCCCCGGATTTTACGGCGCGGCGTTTATGCCGCAGGTCCTGCCGAAAATAAAAGAGTTTAAAAAGCTTTACCCGAAAAAAATTACCGGGATTGATGGTGGGATAAAGCTCGATAATATAAAGGCGGTACGCGAGAGCGGCGTCGGTTATATCTGCGTCGGCAGCGCCATCCTGAAAGCCGCCAACCCTAAAGAAGCTTTTAATCTTTTACGGTTAGGGTAGTCAATTATATCGAAACGTCGTTGTGTCTATATCTTAACCGGAAAAATATTTTTGGCATATTTTTCCGGTTAAGAGTGATTTTTTTTACGAAGTAAAAAAAATGAATAAAATATCCCGAATAATACTCCTGATTGTTCTCGCGCTTACTCCTCTCGTTTTCTATACGCTTTTTAACAAAAAAATAGGGGTTAAGCGCGATTTCGCGCGGGGCGCGAAGCAAGCGGTAAGCTTTAACGTTACTGTGGGCAACGCCACGGCCATAAACGCTTCGGAGTCGCCGGTTCCTTCCTTCAGGCCGAAAATCGCCATAATTTTCGACGACCTCGGGGAGAATTTAAACGATATACGGGAGATTTCGTCGCTTAAAATACCGATTACGATTTCCGTGATCCCGGGTTTACGCTTTTCCCGGAATATCGCCCAGATCGCTTTTCGCTGCGGCTTCGATATCTTACTGCATATTCCCATGGAGCCGGAAAAAGGTGAGAAATACCGGACGGATAAATATAAATTTATCAGCGCGGCTTCCTCAAAACAGGAAAATATGTCGCTTCTACACTATTATCTCGGCTATTTAAAAATCGCTGTCGGCGTAAATAATCATATGGGCTCCAAAGCCACGCAGGATAGAAAACTAATGGAGTTGGTATTGGGTGAAGTCAAGAAGAAGAACCTTTTTTTTATCGATAGCCGGACATCTTCCCAGTCGGTCGCCTGCGATGTCGCCCGGGATAAAAACGTTGCCTGCGGCAAAAATGAAGGATTTATCGATATCTCTCCCCGGGAAGGCGATATCATAAAACATCTTATTCATTTTATCGAAATCGCTAAAACCAAAGAAAAAATAATTCTCATCGTCCATCCTAAAAAGAACACCTTTAAGGCGCTCAGCGAAAAAATCCCCGAGTTAAAAAACGAGGTGGATTTTATCACGGTTAAAGAGTATCTTAAAAATAACGCAAATGATCGTTGATGAAAAAAGTATTATTGCACATTTGCTGCGGGATTTGCGCGATTGCCTCGATCCGGCGCCTGCAAGAAGAAGGCTTTTACGTCGAAGGCCTGTTTTTTAATCCCAACATCCACCCCGAAGAAGAATATCTCCGGCGGTTAGCCGTCGCTCGCCAGGTCGGCTTGATCACGGCGACAAAAATAATCGAGAGTGTTTACGAACCGCAAAAATGGCAGGATACTTTCGGCGGCTTTTCCGATGAGCCCGAAGGCGGTAAGCGCTGCGTCTTATGCTACGAATACCGGCTTAAAGAAACCTTCGCGGTGTGCCGGGAAAACAGTTTCGATTATTTTACCTCGACCTTGACCATCAGCCCGCATAAAGACAGCGCGGCGATATTCCAGATCGGCCGCGCCGTCGGTGCCGAACATTTCCTCGCCGTGGATTTTAAGAAAAAAGACGGTTTTAAAATCGCCTCGCGCTTAGCGCGTGAACACAACCTTTACCGGCAGAATTACTGCGGATGCGCATATAGCAAAGGCAGAGCTGTGTAGGGACAGGGCTAAGCCCTGTCCGTTATACCGTTACCAGAATAATAAAATTCATACCGCATCATATTTATCGTATTTTAATCATTTATTAGCGGACAGGCCTTAGGCCTGTCCCTACATATATATCAATTTTCTGAATTTATCCTGATTATTTTTGTTTAGAAAATATGACCGAACCATACTATTCCTTCAATTCTTATTTACGTGGACAATTCAGCGGGCGCGTCCGGCGCATCAGCCTCGACGCGGGATTCAGTTGCCCGAATCTTGACGGAACGCTAAGCCAAACCGGATGCATTTTCTGCAACAATAAAGCGTTCGGCGTAAACGCGGGGAATAAAGCTACCATCGAAACCCAGATAAAAGACTCAATCCGTTTTTACGGCGAAAAACAGGGAGTCGATAAATTTGTCGCCTACTTCCAGTCGTTCACCAATACTTACGCGCCGGTTGCCGAACTTAAAAAAAAATTCGATACCATCAGAAAGTTTCCCCAGATCAAGGGTTTGTTCATCTCGACGCGGCCGGATTGCGTCGATGAAGAAAAAATAGAATTTATCTCGCGCTACGCCAAGGATTACCTTGTCTGGATAGAATACGGCCTCCAGGCGACAAACAACCGCATTCTCGAATCGATAAACCGTAAACACACTTACGAAGATTTTTTGCGCGCCCTGGAGCTTACACGAAAGTATTCAATAAATACCGCGGCACACATGATTATCGGTTTGCCCGGAGCGGCTTATGAGGATATAATAAAAGACGCACGAAATTTGGCCGGCCGGGATATCCAGGGCATAAAATTCCACATCCTCAGCGTTTTTCGCGGCACAAAACTAGAAGAATTATATAACGCCGGAAAGATAAACTTATTATCGGAAAAAGATTACGTAAAAATAATCTGCGATTATCTTGAGATTATTTCCCCGGGGACCGTCATTTTACGCTTACTCTCTAACGCCGATCCCGAATACCTGATTGCGCCGCTTTGGGTAAACGACAAAGCGCGCGTTCTTGATGCTATCAAAGCTGAATTCGCTAAAAGGTGCACGCGCCAGGGGTCTAAGAATAGAAAGATGAAGGATGAGAGATGATGGGGAAGATAGAAAGTCCTTGCCGCTTTTGAACTTGACAATGCATACGATTATTATAAACTATATGCATGTAATTTATTTTATTCTTTTTCCATCCGCGAAGAGTAAGCGTAGTCCCGAAAGCCTTGCGAAAATAGCCGAAGGATATTTTCGCAATATTCTGGCGCATCGGGACGAAGCGGATGATATTTATTTTTTTTGCGCAGCAAAAAAATAAAGGAGAATCGTATGAGAACCACGCTTAATCTGCCGCGGGATATTTTAAATGAAGCTTTAAGAGTTACCCATTGCCGGACTAAAACAATGGTTATATTGCTGGCGTTACAAAATCTTATTCAGAAAGAAAAGCTGAAAAAACTTAAAGATTATCGCGGTAGGTTAAACCTCGAAGTTGATTTAAATAAATTACGCTGCCGATGAAAAAAGTGCTGATTGATTCTTCGGTTTGGATAGAGTATTTTAACAACGGCGATAAAACCGGCGCCGTAAATTATCTTATCGAAAACAATACACTATGCGTCAACAACCTTATTCTGGCGGAACTTGTACCTTTTTTACGCCATAAGAGAAAAGATGAAATCGTATCCTTGCTGGAAGCCATTGATAATATTAAGCTTGATATTGATTGGCAAGAATTAAGCGAATTTCAATATATGAATATCAGGCATGGTATAAATAATGTAGGTATTCCCGATTTAGTTATCCTGCAAAATGTTATGCATAATGACTTAGAGTTGTTTTCTCTGGACAAACATTTTATTTTGATGCGTAACTTTTTAAAATTCAACTTATTCCGCCCTCCGTCGGTCATACCGTAAACCGTAATCTATAACCTGTTGAACATCGAGCGAGGGAGTTAATGCATCCTATCCTTTTAAAATTCGGTAGTTTTGAAATACACACATACGGGGTGATTGTTTTTATCGGAGTAATCGCCGGGTTTTTCGTCTGTTTGCGGCAGGCGAGGAAAGAGGGGATCTCGCGAGAAATATTCTCCGACATATTCTTCTGGACTCTCATGTTTTCTTTTCTCGGCGCGCGGATCGTCTATCTTGCCGTTGAATTCGATTCATTTTTAAAAAATCCTTTTGCGATGCTTTTCAGCCGCAGCGGTTTTGTTTTTTACGGCGGAATAATCTTTGGTTTTCCCGCGCTTTACTTTTTAACTAAAAAGTATCCCGTTAGTGGGAATACCCCCGCCGTTAGGCGGGGGATGGTAGCGGGACGGGACGTCGCCCCAGGGGGCTCCAGTTTAAAACCGGCGCGCCGCGGGGAATTTTTGAAAATGTTGGATATCCTATCGGTAGGGATGCCCCTGGGGCATGCCATCGGCCGGATTGGCTGCTTTCTTGAAGGGTGTTGTTACGGCCGGCCGGCCGATTCGTTTATCGGCGTTATGTTTCCCCCGGATTCTGCTGCCGGTTGTTCAGGGGTAAAAGTCCTCCCCACCCAATTGATTGAATCGTTTTTTCTGTTTTTAATTTTTTTCGTTATTCTTTACTTATCAAAACGAAAAAAAATAACCGGGCAATTGTTTTCTTTTTATCTGGTTACCTATGGCATATTGCGTTTTATCGTCGAATTCTACCGCGGCGACTCGCGGGGCAGTATTTCTGCTTTATCCACTTCCCAGTTTATATCAATATTTGCGATAATAACCGGCATTTTTATTTTTTACCGCGTAAAAAATAAAAATCGTGGTTAAAAATCAACAGAAAATTTCCCGCCAACCAATCCCGCGAAAGAAAAACTAAACTAAAAGCTTTACATGGATATATTAAATTCCTTCGTAGCCTTGCGCCTTTGCGGGAAAAGTTTTTCCCCAACCCACTGCCTTTGCCAATCACAATAAGCGTTTTCAGATATTTTCCTTCCCGCCCTTGTTTTTCCCTGAAAAATATGTTATATCTTCATACTGCAATGTAATCGCTTTCGACGCGCACAAGAAGGCTATATGAATCAAGTTTTTTAGCCTGCGGCATGCTTAGCGTAGC